>ENA-UEQO01003421-UEQO01003421.1-human-gut-metagenome-genome-assembly--contig:-NODE-3421-length-12358-cov-37.692533_pt1 | contig 12358 bp, 9 predicted proteins | sample MGYA00242938_ERZ507940 | MGnify/ENA primary metagenome ERZ507940 (study PRJEB26167, sample SAMN06115517) | human gut metagenome | host: Homo sapiens | place: China:Chongqing | collected 2014-12-03... | reverse complement strand
TCGATGATAGGCTATCGAACACTTGCCTAACGTCTTGCTATCGACGCATTTGCCAAAGAACCATTACGTGCGCGCCCTGAAACTCGACTTGACGGCCGACTCCCTTGTTCACTTGGTATTCCGCCATCGTTTAGAGGAAGAACGAACGTAAGACCGTACCGACGATCACCAGAAAGACGCATGAGAGAAACAGCGCCGTGGCGGATTTCGAAGCGTCCGGGTCACCCGACGAGAATTTCGAGTAGACACGCACGCCGCCGACCAGTCCGAGGATCGCCGCCACGGCGAAGATCAGTTTCGTGAGCGGGTCGAAATAGGACGTTACCATGTTCGTGGCCTCGCTGATGCCGGCCATGCCGTTGCCCTGTGCAAAGCAGGCGAGTGCGGAGCACAGGGAGAAAATCATGAAAATTGCTCTTTTTTTCATCGTTCAAGTAGTTTGGTTAAGGGTGTGAAAAAGGCCGCAGCCTGCTTTGGGAGCATTCTGCGACCGGATACATCGTATTTCCTGCTGCGGAAAAGGCGTCAGCCGTATTCGTTATTCCATTTCATGTCGTAGGTCGTTTTTAATTAAGCATAGGCCCGGATGTCGAAGTTGGCGATGGCCTGCCGTTCCTCGGCCGTGGCATCGCCCATGACGGCGCTCTCTCCGAAGTCCAGCTCTCCGAGCATCGCATGAACCTCCGCGTCACGGAGTTCTGCTCTGGCGGGGAGAGCCGGAAGCGGGAATCGGGCGCCGGCGGGCGCTTCGGGCTCCGAGAGTTCGCCGTCTTCGCCGATCGGGGGTTGCACGACAAGGGTGTTCCACCCCTGCATCGCGGACTTCTCTTCCGAAACCGGGGCAAATATAACATCTCCGCCTGCCGGGGCGGTGCCGATGTCCGCTCCAGTCCGCTCCAGTCCGCACCGATAGGATTTCGAGACCAGAATTTCCGGGGTCTGACGGGCTAAAGAGCCGGCCTTCGGTGTGTGAGGGGCAGCATCGTGCCCGGTGTGTTTTTTCTTCGGGCCTTTCAGATTGTCGACGACATATGACGCGAGCCGCCCCCGGAAAAACAACTGATCCAGACATACGGCGCAGGCGGCAATAAGAATTATGCTGTTCATGGCAGAAAGAATTTAGACGATGTTATGGTAATTCTGTTCTTGATGTATGCAGTTGATCTCGTCGCGGAACATTTCGAGATGGTGCCGTAGGATATTATCTACATAAGATGTTGCGGTCAGTCGCTCGCCGCCGATTTTTTTCAGGACTTCAAGGATTTTCCGTTTCGTAGGGGCACTGACATAAAGCGAGGCGCGGAGGTCGTAATCCACCCGGACAAGAAATGTTTTTTTGTAGTCGGGCAATGTCATCGAACGTCGCCATCGTATGTCCGGTACGGGAACACACTCCGGCTTCACATCCTGCTTTTCGGATACGACCGTTTCGGAAGGCGGAGAATCGAGATTTGAAGAATCTTCAGGTGCAGCGACAACGGATACAAGTTCAGTTGTCTGAGGTTGTTCCATCGGGGGCCATCCATCGCTATTTTCCGTTTGCACGGCAGGCATTGCACAATCGTCAGGTTGCTCCGAAAAGTGTCCGGCTTTATTATGACCTCGTCGCTTCCCGAGGTGCAGCAGCCCTAAGATTGACAAAACGATAATGCCTGTGCCAAGAGCGAGTAATGAAATGTCGAGGACACCGGACTCGGATAAAAAGCTGTAAAGCATAATTAGAAATTTTTAAGTCATTGTTAAACAAGTTTTTCAAAATTCCGCTTACGATCGAGCCGGTTTATATCGTCACGGAAAGTTTCGATGTGGTGCTGTAGAATATTATCCACATATGATGTCGCGGACAATCGTTCACCTCCGATTCTTTTAAGTATCTCCAGAATCTTACGCTTCGTCGATGCATTGACATAAAGTGTGGCTCGGATGCCGTATTCCACAGGAGTGAGAAACATTCGTTCATAATCGGACAAGGGTGGTGTTCTCCGACGGCGTGGCTCTTGTGCTGCGGGCACAGACGGGGTTTCATCCGGAATCTTTTCTGTGTCGATCTCCGGAACAGAGGGCGGTTCGGCGGGAATTGCGTCCGTAGCGGTTCCGGATGGGATCTGTTCCGGAATTACCCGTGTGACCTTTGTAGTGATAGGTAACTGCCCTGCGATCACCTGTTTTACAAGACTTTCGTCTACTTCGATTTTGGGTTTCTTGGCCATTGTTATCGGATTTTGAGGAGTGTAAGAATTTCTTCTGTGAGGATTTCGAGTTGCGCCTCACACGCAAAGGTTCGCGCCGGAGCCAGAAGTGTCGAGCGGCCGACTCCTGCATTGTCCGCAAGCAGCTCCTTGTTGAACTTCGAGCGGTAAGGAATGTGAGTTGTCATAAGCGACAACCCGAGCTTGCGGATAACGGCCTCGTATCGGTCGTAAAGCGGCGTTCGTTCACGACGGTCTATCATCGTCCAGAAAAGATAGACGCTTTGTAAAGTAAGGGTCGGATCTTGGGCAAGGTTAGTGGTGAGACTCCGGGCAAAGGAGAGCGTACTTTCCATGACGACCTTGTCGGCTTTCATGGGCACAAAGACAGCGTCCAGCGACGCGAGCAGCCGAATGACACCTTCGGCATTGACCGTTCCCGGCAAGTCGTAGAGAATGATACGGGGATGGTAGCCGCTTTGCAGCAGCCGCTCGACTTCTTCGGGGGCTTCGGGCGGCATACATTTCAGCATAGGCCAGAGTTTGCGGCCCGTGGCTTTGAATTGACGTATCAGCAACAGCTTGTGGTAATCGTCATGCTCGATGAGCGACAGTTCCCGCTCACGTTGCGCCTGAACGGACCATTGGGGATAGTCGCAGTCCACGACCAGCACGTCATAGCCTAATGTGTAGTGCAGATGACTGGCGAGTAACATCGTAAATGTCGATTTCCCGATACCCCCTTTTTGATTGCAGATCGAAATGCTTGCTTGTTTCATTGCTTGTGTGTTTAAATGGTTGTTTGGGTAACTATGCGTTTGTCAAATCATTTATATATACTACCTTATATTTGGACGAATAATTGGATGATTATTCGGTCTGCCGCCCTTTCGTTCCTTTGCGCAGATACTCGGTTAAAGATTCGGGTATCCGTCTGAACCGATACTTATTTTGCGATTCGCGCAGTTGCCCGAATAATCAATCCTGCCGCAATATACAACAGGGTAAAACGCTTCGGTTCCGATGTCCGCTCCAGTCCGCTCCAGTCCGCACCGATGGCTTTTTTTTGCCCCGAAACGGTTGTAATATTGCACCGGGAACAGACCCGGCTATGGAAACCGTAACAGAGGATTTTCAAAACTTCTCTCAGAGATTCTCCGCCGCAGATTTTTCGCCTCACTTGAGGCGAGCGAGCTGTACCTTTGTATGCCGAAAAGTTTTTCGGCATACGAAAGGTGCTCGCTCTGCGAGGCTGGGTGGCGTTCCCGAGTCACGCCACTTAAACTACCAGACTGATGACAACCACGAAAAAGAGGATCGGACGCCCGACAACAACAGACCCCAGGGTCCACAGGTATAATTTCAAACTCACCACGGAAGAGAATATCCGCTTTAAGCAGATGCTTTGTAAGGCAGGATTGGAACATAACCGCAGCCGGTTTATCGTCAAACGCATCTTCGCCGAGGAGTTCGTTGTCGTCAAACGCGACCCTTCGAAAGTGCAGTTTATTGCCCGTCTGAATGACTTTTATTTCCAATTTCAAAAGTTGGGAAATAACTACAACCAGATTGTAAAGGTCATCAATGCGCACTTCTCCAACGTCGCAATCCCGCATCAGATCGCTGCATTGGAACAGCGAACGAGAGAGCTGAAAGCCCTCAGTATCGAGATTCTCAACCTCGCAAAACAGACTAAGGAATGGTTGCGAATATAAGATCGGGTTCCTCGCCCGGCGGAGCGTTGTATTACAACAAGGAGAAAGTGGATAAGGATGAAGCCGAGGTTCTTTTCTGGCAGAAGATGTTGGAACCGTTCGACAAGCACGGGCGAATGGATGTCGACGCCTGCATGGATTGCTTTTGGCCGTACCTCGAAGCCAACCGCCGGACTACGAACACGGTCTTCCACGCCTCGCTGAACCCCTCGCCGGAAGACAGACTGACCGACGATCAGCTCCGGGACATCGCGCAGGAATACATGGAACGTATGGGTTACGGCAACCAGCCTTATATTGTTTTCAAACATAAGGATATCGACCGACAGCATCTTCATGTCGTATCGTTGCGCGTCGATGAGAACGGACATAAGCTGCCGCATGATTTCGAAGCAAGACGTTCGATGGAGATATTACGCGATCTGGAACGCAAATATAATCTGCATCCGAGCGTCAAGGGAGAGGAGCAAGCCGACAAGGTGGGATTGCATAAGGTAAACTACAGGGAAGGCAATGTCAAACAGCAGATCTCATCCATCGTGAGATCGTGCCTGCGAAATTACAAATGCTCATCGTATGGAGAATTCCGCACCCTGTTGGAGCTGTTTAACGTTTCTGTCGAAGAACGTACGGGAACTATCGACGGCAGAAATTATGCGGGTATTGTCTACGGCGCTCTGACCGACGACGGCTATGGCATCGGCACTCCGTTCAAATCGAGTCGTATCGGCAAAGATGTCGGTTATAAAGCCCTTCAAAAGTATTACGAGCGGTCGAAAAGTGCGCTGAAGCAGGACGGGACGCTCAACCGGCTGCGACAGACAGTCCGGGATGCTATGAGTCCGAACAATACACGGAACGAGTTTCGGCAGTTGCTCAAAGTGGAGAACATCGACGCGATCTTTCGCATCAACCCGATCGGCAGAATCTATGGCGTGACTTTCATTGACCATAACGACGGCATCGTCGCCAACGGATCGGTGCTGGGAAAAGAGTTTTCGGCCAATGTTTTCAATGAATTGTATCCGGCACCGAAACAGGCGCAACAGGTCGCAGAACGACACGTGGAACAGAAACATGAAGTGCAAAACCACGCCGCCAATCCTATTTCTTGCATTGTCGATACGGTATTGGATTTGGCCGACACGCGGGCTTACGAGGAACAGCAACGGCAGATGCAACAAAGGCGTAAAAAAAGACGACATCGTTCCTGATACGAAAAACGGGGTCTGATATGGATCAGATCCCGTTTCTCATTGTTCCCTGTCGGCTTTCCGTCGTGGCCTCCCCGTGCCACCGGCATCTTCTATTTCTCTGCCGGAATAAAAGTTATTGCCTGCCCGCCCCGTTCAGCCATCTCGATGCGTATGGTATCTCGTGCCGTCACCGCCCGCTTCCCGATCAGGTATGCCTCCGGATTGCGCCCCGCATCCGGAGCATCGGCATATATGGTCGCGGTATACGTCACTCCGGGTTCGAGGAAGTCGAGCTTCTGCACGAGCGTCCTTGCCTTCTCGTCCGTTCCTGCCCCGAGAAAGTATCTGTCTTTGGCCCGTCTTGCAACGACGATATAGTCGCCGATCTCTCCCTGCAATGCCTTCGACCAGTCGCAGTCTGCGTCGAAGTCGCGGAAGAACCGGAATGCGGGATGCCCTTCGTAGTTCTCGATCAGGTCTGCGGCCATCTGCAGGGGCGAGTATATGATCACCCAGTTTGCTATCTGCCGTGCCAGCGTGGTCTTTATGCAGCATTCCGCGTTGGGCCCGTTCCACTCGATCCGTCCCTTGTCGGCCTTCGCTGTGGAATAGTCGATGTCGAAGATTCCCGGAGTGTAGTCCATCGGTCCGCTCAGCATCCTCACGAAGGGCAGCGTCGTGAGATACTCTGCCGAATTCCCTTCCGACCATGCGTTCCATTCCATGCCCCGCGCCCCTTCGCGTGTCATCATGTTGGGCCACGTGCGTCGTATCCCCGTCTCCTTTATCGGCTTGTGTACGTCGAGCATGATCCGGTATTTCGCCGCCGTTTCCACGACCCGCTGATAGTGCTGCACTCCATACTGCGAATGATGGAGGTAACCGCCTTTGAATCCCCCTGCATATCCCGTTTTGAGCGTGTGAACCCCCAGTTCGGCATACCTCCTCATCGCTGCTTCCATGACGGCTTCGTACTCAGAATATTTCCTCCCGTTTCATTGTGCATCCACAGTTGCACGCCCTTTTCACGGGCATAGGCGGCTATTCGCTCCAGATCGAAATCCGCATAGGGTTCGAGGTAGTCGAACTGCTGGTTTCCGCCCCAGTTCTCCCATCCTTTGTTCCAGCCCTCGAACAACACTCCTTGTATGCCGTTTTCCGCAGCAAAGTCGATGTGCCGGATGGCATTCCGTGTCGTTGCTCCGTGTCGCGGCCCCATCGTCCATACCTGCGTTCCGAGGTGCATTCCCCACCATACGCCGACGTACTTCTGCGGCACGATCCATGAGGTATCCTCGATCTTCGAAGGTTCGTTCAGGTTGAGCACCAGCGACGAGTTTATCAGGCCTACGGCCCTGTCTGCTATCTGTATCGTGCGCCAGGGCGTCGTGAAGCGTCCCGGAATGTACGCCTTCACGCCGTCGGGCAGGGGCGCGAGGTCGGCTTTCAGCACCCCCGCACTGTCGCGCCTCAATACCATCTCGGGCCAGTCGTACAGGGCCGCCTCGTGCACGGCTCCGAATATTCCGTCCCCAGTGCGGAACGTGAAGGGCGTGTTTGCATCCGTAATCCGTGCGACGGGCTGCTCGCGGTACTGAAGTTCATAGGTCTCGAAATTGCCGGGTATGGACCACGACATCGTATGACCCTCATTTGCGAACCGGAATTCCGTCAGTTCGTCCGTCACGGCCAGCGAATCGGGCTGCGCCAGTTCGTAGCGAAATGCTATTCCGTCGTCGAATGCGCGGAAGCGGAGCGTGAAGGCCATGCTTTTGTCCGGTTTCCGCACTGAGACGGACATTTCGTTGTAACGGTTTCGGTGCCGTTTGTTCTCGCCCCAAGGGGCTGTCCACAGCTTGTCGTGGGAGGAGTGCCATACGCCTGTTATCGTCGCTCCCTGCAGCGAGGTTCCGCATGCCGCGAGCCCCATCGCCGAGGGCAGTATCAGGGGTTTGTCGTCGACCGTGACGGCATAGGTCACGCCCGCCCCTGCATCGGCTTCGACAGATACGGCGATGCGTCCGTCGGGTGAGGTTATGAAGGGCTGCTGCGGAGAGCATGCTGCAAACAATGCACAGGCGAAGGCCATGAAGGCAGCATGTGGATTCGGAATCTTCATGGGAAGGCTATTTTTCGGATTCCATCTCGAAGCGCACCTTCGCACCTTCCAGAAGTGTGGAATAGCTAAGGAACGGCCTTTCCGATACTTTTCCGTCGATAGCCATTTTACCGACATAACGGTTCTCGGAGCTGTTCTCCGGAGCGTCGATCTCGATCGTATTGCCGTTTTCGAGGTGAATGACGGCCTTGCGGAACAGCGGCGATCCGACTGCGTATTCGTCCGCGCCGGGACACACGGGATAGAACCCTAAGGCCGAAAATACGTACCACGCCGAGGTTTGTCCGTTGTCCTCGTCGCCGCAGTAACCGTCGGGCTTGGCCGAGTAGAGGCGATCCATGACCTCACGAACCCACCACTGCGCCTTACGGGGTTGCCCGGCGTAGTCGTAGAGGTAGATCATGTGCTGCGCGGGCTGGTTTCCGTGGGCGTAGTTGCCCATGTCGGCCACCTGCATTTCGGTAATTTCGTGGATGCGGAACCCGTAGTAGCTGTCGTCGTAGACGGGCGGCACGACGAAGACCGAGTCGAGCATCCGCGTGAATCCTTTGCGTCCTCCCATCAGGTCGATCAGTCCCTCGACATCGTGGAACACCGACCATGTGTAGTGCCACGCGTTTCCCTCGGTGAAGGCGTCGCCCCACTTGTAGGGGCTGAAGGGCGTCTGGAACGTCCCGTCGGCATTGCGGCCCCGCATCAGGCGCGTTTCGGGATCGAACAGATTTTTGTAGTTCTTCGACGCCTCTTCCAGTCGTTTCGCATCTTCGTCTTTGCCGAGCATCTTCGCCACCTGTGCGATGCACCAGTCGTCGTAGGCGTATTCGAGCGTTCGTGCGACATTCTCGTTGATACCCACATCGTAGGGGATGTATCCCAGTGTGTTGTAGTATTCGTGTCCGAGGCGCCCCGTGGAGCTCACCGTGGGGTGTACCTTCCGGCGTCCTGCGAGCATCGCCTCGTAGAGCGTCGCAATGTCTTCCTCGGGGGTGACACCTTTCAGGATGGCATCCGAAACGACCGACGCCGAGTTGTTTCCGACCATGCACCCACGGTGTCCGGGCGAAGCCCATTCGGGCAGAAATCCGCTCTCGCGGTAAGCGTTTGCCAGCCCGGCCTGAATTTCGGCATTGACCGACGGATAGACCAGATTGAGCAGCGGAAACAGACTGCGGAAGGTGTCCCAGAATCCCGTGTCGGTATACATGTATCCCGGCAGTACCTCACCGTTGTAGGGGCTGTAATGCAGGATATTGCCGTTCTTGTCGATCTCGTAGAACTTGCGCGGGAACAAGGTCGAACGGTAGAGGCACGAATAGAACGTGCGGTACTGGTCCGTCGTGCCTCCCTCGACTTCAATACGTCCGAGCACCTCGTCCCAGTGTGCTTGCGCCTTGGCCTTCACGGTTTCGAAATCGTCCTTTCCCAGCTCTTCGAGGTTCTGCACGGCCTGCATCTGCGATATGAACGATGAGGCTGCGCGCACCGTTACCTGCTCGCCGCGCCGGGTTTCGAAACCTACCCGCACGAGGGCGTGTTCGCCGACTAACTGTTCGCCTTCGACGGGCTTCGTGCCGTCATAGATCTGGAAATCCCGGATCTTCCGGTCGAAGCGCACGATAAACCAGTTCTTGAAGTTGTCGGGCACACCTCCGCTGTTGCGCGTGGTGTATCCCACGACAGTCCGTTTGTCGTGCATGACCCTGATGTACGATCCGCGGTCGAAAGCGTCGATCACCACGCCCGACTCGTCCGATTCGGGGAACGTGAAACGCATGATCGCAGCCCGCTCGGTCGGGGCGATCTCGGCCTTGATGTCGTGGTCGGCGAGGTATACCGAATAATAGTAGGGGCGTGCCTCCTCCGACTGGTGCGAAAACCAGCTCTGGCGGCTCTCCTCATCGACCTTGTCGCGTCCGCGTATGGGCATGATGGAAAACTGCCCGTAGTCGTTGATCCACGGCGAGGGCTGGTGGGTCTGCTTCAGGCCCCGGATGGTGTGGGCGCCGTAGGTATAGGCCCATCCGCTGCCCATCTCGCCCGTCTGGGGCGTCCAGAAGTTCATGCCCCACGGCAGGGCGACGGCCGGGTAGGTGTTGCCCGTCGAGAGCGTGAAGTCGGAGTGCGTGCCTACGAGCGTCGAGACGTATTCCGAAGGCCGCGCCGAAGGTTCGTCGCAGGAGGTTGCCGCGGTGCGCCCCGTGCGGCTTCCGCAGCTGCCGCACAGAACGGCGGCAAGTAACAGCAAAGAAACAGGTTTTATCATTGTTATTTGGTTTTTTCCGGTCAGTCAATGGAATTAAGTAAGTCGACCTTGTTTTCGTTTACGAGTTTTAATATGAGTTCCCCGAAGAGCGTGTTCTGCCAGGCGAACCACGGGCGGGTGAAATTCGCAGCATCGTGGCGCGAGAAGGATTCATGCATGAAGCCCGTCCCGGCATCGGTGGTCATCAGGGCGACGATGCAATCGCGGATCTCGGCGTCGTCCTCCGACGTGAAGGCCCGCATCATGATGCTCATGGGCCAGATCATCTCCACCCCGATATGGGGGCCGCCGATGCCCTCGCCGGCGGAGCCTCTCCAAAAGTAGGGGTTCTCTTCGCTCCAGACGAACCGCCGGGTGTTCTCATAGATGGGATCCGTGCGCTCCACGTCGCCCAGGTAGGGCATTGCCAGCAGCGACGGCACATTGGCGTCGTCCATCAGAAAGCAGCCTCCGAATCCGTCCACCTCGAAGGCGTAGATCTTCCCGAACTCCGGATGCTCGACCACCGCGTATTTCTGCAATGCCTCTTCCACCTCTCCGGCCAGCGCCGTGCACTCCGCGGCCAGCTCCCGCTCGCCGTTCACCGCCGTCAGGATCTCGGCGGCCTTGCGCAGCGACGTGACGGCCATGAAGTTCGACGGCACGAGGAACCCGAAGGTCGTGGCGTCGTCCGAAGGACGGAACGCCGAGACGATCAGCCCCACGGGTTTCACGGGGTTGCCGCGCCCCACGTGGCAGCGGGTGTCCAGCTGGCGGTCGGTCGTGCGCAGGAAGATGTAATCGCCCGGCCCCTCCTTCATCTGCTGTTCTTTCAAAGTCTTTACAATATTGCGCATCGCAGAGATCCACTCCCCGTCGAAGACCGACGTGTCGCCCGTGGTTTTCCAGTAATGGTGCGCAAGGCGCAGAGGATAGCAATGGGAATCGATCTCCCATTTGCGCTCGAAAACCCAGGGACTTTGATCGTTGCCCGGATAGCCGACATCCTCGCCGTCACCCGTAGGGCCGACGTTGAAGGCATTAGCGTAAGGATCGATATTGATGAGTTTGAATTGCCGCCGGATCACCCCCGCGATCATCTTCTGCAACGCCGGGTCCTCCTTGCACAGCTGCACGTAGGGCCACACCTGCGCCCCCGAGTCGCGGAGCCACATGGCCGGAATGTCGCCCGTGTAGACGTAGGTATCGGGATTGCCGTCCGTATCCTCGCCGTAGTGCACCGTGGTGTCGAGCGTGTTGGGGAAGCAGTTGGCGAACATCCACCGCAGGCGTTCGTTGGTCAGAAGACCGCACACGCGGGCGATCTCCCCCTCTACCGCTTCCGACTTAAAAAGCCGCTGCTCCTCCGCGGGCCGCTGGTCGGCGTACGCCTCCGGCTCGTCCGGACAGTACCACACCTTCTCTTCGGCCCCCATCTCGAAGCGCAGTTCCCCGCCCTTCATCACGTCGGCATGACCGATCCAAGGCTTTGTGTAGGGTTGGCCATTGAGCCACACCCGCTGGATATATTTGTTCGCAGCGGAGTTGTTCTCGGCGACAATCGTGAAGGTCCCGCCCGGGACGGTGATTTCGACCCTGTCGAACAGGGGCGATCCGAACCAGTATCTTCCGCCCGCAGGCTCGGCCTCGTACATGCCCAGCGACGAGAGGACGTACCAGGCCGACATCTGACCCACGTCCTCGTTGCCCGAAAGGCCGTCCGGAGCGGCGTGGTAGAGCGTCGTGAGCACCTCGCGAACCTTGTCGGCCGTTTCCCACGGCTGACCCAGCATCGTATAAAGGTACAAAATATGGTGGCTCGGTTCGTTGCCGTGGGCGTACTGGCCAATCAGGCCCGAAATGTCGGGCGATGTCTCGCCGCCCTCGACCACGGAGCTTACCGTGAACAGCGAGTCCAGTTTTTCGAGCATCCGCGCCCGGCTGCCGAAGCATCCGACAAGACCTGCGACATCATGCGGAGCCAGCCACGTATACTGCCAGGCGTTGCCCTCGCAGTAATCGTCGGCGCGGTGCGTCGAGGCGAACGCATTGAAGGGCGTCCTCCAGCCTTTTTTCGAATCCCGGCCCCGCATAAATCCCGTCTGCGGGTCGAAATAGTTGCGGTAGCTATGGCTGCGTTCCTCGAAATACTTCGCATCCTCCGCCTTGCCCAGCGCTTCGGCGGCACGCGCCGCCGCGCCGTCAGCCAAAGCGTACTCCATGTCATAGGCTACGGCCTCGTTGAACATCTCGCACGGGATGTAGCCGTACTCCATGCGCAGGCCGTTGCCCCGGTCGGGATTCATGGCCGTCTTACGGATCGCCTCGAAGGCCTTTTCGCGGTCGAAGCCCCCGATGCCCTTCACGATGGCGTCCGCCACCGCTACGATGCCCGGGTTGCCCACCATGCAGTCGGTCTCGTTGCCCCACAGATGCCACACCGGAAGGCGGCCCTGCTCGTCGGAGATATGCAGCATCGTCTGGATGATGTCGGGCATCCGCTCCGGGTGCAGGACGGTCATCAGCGGCATCGCGGCCCGGTAAGTGTCCCACAGCGAAAAGGTCGTATAGGTATCGCGCCCCGGATTCTCATGCACCTTGCCGTCGGCTCCGCGGTAATCGCCGTTCACATCGCAGAAGAGCGACGGAGCCACCATCGTATGATACAGCGCCGTATAGAAGATGCGCTTCGACGTTTCATCCTCCGTCTCGATCTTCACCTTCGACAGTTCATCGTTCCACGCCTTGTCGGCAGCGGCCGCCGTAGCGTCGAAATCCCATCCGGGGAGTTCCGCCGCAAGGTTCGCTTTCGCACCCTCGACGCTTACGGGCGATAAAGCGACTTTCAGCGACACTTGTTCCCCGTCGGTTGTACGGAACGAAGCCCGGGCGTAGTT
>ENA-UEQO01003384-UEQO01003384.1-human-gut-metagenome-genome-assembly--contig:-NODE-3384-length-12467-cov-4.280387_pt1 | contig 12467 bp, 8 predicted proteins | sample MGYA00242938_ERZ507940 | MGnify/ENA primary metagenome ERZ507940 (study PRJEB26167, sample SAMN06115517) | human gut metagenome | host: Homo sapiens | place: China:Chongqing | collected 2014-12-03... | reverse complement strand
ACACGAAGCTCTTACTATCTGTTAAATATATATTAAGCTCATTGGCATCGTGGGTTATAGATAATTTAATATTTAATTTACTTGAATTTTTTCTTTTTACGTTTACAATATCAATAAGACTGTTATTTAGTACGGTAGCCGCAAGAATTATATCGTCAATATTTAATTTCACGATGAACAGACGTCTTGTGTTTAAGTCAGACAAAGATGTCAAGTCATCTATGGTCAGATATTACATATTATGGTTATGCCAGCTTATGGCATCATATCTTCTTGTATACATCTTTACAAGATTATTAGTGCTTGGCAGTGTGGCTGTTGCATTTACAAAGATAATTGTTGATTTATGCTTATTTGTAATAAGCTACAATATACAGAAAAAATGGGTGTTTAAATAATCAGACACGGATTACACCAATAGAAATGAGGATAATAATGAAGAATAACGTACTTAAGTGGCTTGGAAGAGTTGGAGCTACACTTTTAACTACTATCGTAATTCTTGTAGCAGGTCTTTATCTTGTTATGGCTATGCTTGCGTGGGGACCTTCTACATTTGCTAAGAAGCAGTTTATATTATCACTTCAGGAGACAGGAGAGCTTGGCTTTATGGCTAACTGGTTCTGTTCACAGGAAGAGATTGATATGATTAAAGAGGAGAATTCAGTTAAGGATACTACAGATATAACTGATTCAAGCCTTGTTGTAATCGGACAGGATTCATCTAGTGATGAAGAAGACCTTTATGTTGTTGATGTAAAGGCTGGAACATATAGCGGTAAGCTTATGATTGTCAAAGATCCTTCAAGATTATTTGTAGGAACAGTACCAGAATTCAAGCTTGAAAAGGGCTGGACAGTTGCTGAGATAGCACAGAGATATGATGCACTAGCAGGTATCAATGGTGGAGAATTCGTTGACTCAACACCACAGACAGCTATGCCAATCGGACTTGTTATGGTAGATGGTAATATATTAAAGGGTGATTCATCTACAATGTACCACGTTACAGGAATAACATTTGATAATAAGCTTGTAATGGGGAATATGACATCAGCTAAGGCTGTAGAACTTGGAATAAGAGATTGTGTCAATGTAAGCAGTGATATAGGCCCATTTCTTATAATTAATGGTGAACCACAGGACGTTGATGGTGTTGGTGGAGGACTTAATCCACGAACAGCAATAGGACAGAGAGCTGACGGAGCTATTCTTCTTCTTGTCGTAGACGGAAGACAGGCTACAAGCCTTGGTGCATCGTTCTCAGATTTACAGGATATTATGCTTCAGTACGGTGCTGTAAATGCATCAGCTATGGATGGTGGTACATCAACACAGATGTATTATAATGGTGAGGTTATTAATAAGCCATATTCACCAACAGGACCAAGAACACTTCCAACAGCATTTTTGATTAAATAATTACACGGAGATGAGAAGAATGTCAGAGAATAATAATAATGGAAAGAAGAATTTTTTTAAGAGATTATCAGGATTTAAGAAGTTTCTTGTGATATATGCCTCTGTGCTGGTAGTAATTATTGCTGTTGCGTTAGTGCTTTTATACGGGTTATTAAAGGATTACGAGGCGGGCAGGCCAGCCAATACTATGGATAAGCTTGTATCACATATTGAAGCCGGGAATGTAGGCAAATGGATTAAGGATGCAGGTATCCTTGGAGAGTTCGAGACAGAAGATATTGTATCAGATTATTTTAAGGATACATTTGCTGATAAGGAAGTAAGCTATAAGAAGAAGGCAGGAGAATATACAGAGAACAATCCGGTATATATTCTTTATGCTGATGATAAGAAGATAGCCAATGTTACTCTTACAGAGAAGAAAAAGAACGCTCATAAGTTCACAGAGTGGAAGTTGGCTTCTATAGATTTTAATGTAGATTCTAAGACTAAGAATGCAGAACATTCAGTTAAAATTACAGCACCTAAGAATAGTGAAGTGACAATTAACGGAGTTAAGGTATCATCTGATTATATTACAGGTGAGGCAGATGTAAGCCTTTGCAAGCACGTTGGAGATTATGTTACTACACCAGTTGATGATGTATACAATATTAATGGAATGTTTGCCAAGCCAGAGATTAAGGTTACATATAATGGCAAAGAGCTTGATACTGAATATGTTAAAGATGGATATGAGGCATATTATCCATCAGATGATGAGCTTCTTGCAAGCGAGAAGAGTCATATATTAACAGTTGCTGAGAATTACGGCAAATATATGATTAACAGAGGAAGCTTAAGTACTCTTTCAAGCTATATGATTGGTAATGCCAAGGAATATATGAGTGATATTCCGGCTATTGATGTATATCTGATAGGAAGAACTTTTACATATGATATCACTGACGAGAATGTAAGTAACTTTAGAAAATATTCAGATGACTGTTATTCGTGTGATGTAGATTACAATCTTAATGTAAAATGGTCATCAGGAAGCACAACATACAATATTTCTTTAACATATGTGTTTGTTAAGCAGAATGACAAGTGGATGTTAGCTGATTTTTCTATAAGATAATTATAGATAAGATAATTATAAACAACAGACGTATATAGCAGGAAATAACAATGCGCTGTCAGCGCAGGAATGGAGAAAGTTATGTCACAGGATAATAAGCGCAATTTTATATTACATGGTTCCATACTTGCTATGGCTGGAATTTTTGTAAGAATAATTGGAATGGTTTATAGAATTCCGGTGCTTAATATAATTGGAAGTGAAGGTAATGGTATATATGTAACGGCATATAATGTATATAACATAATACTTGTGCTGTCATCATATGGACTTCCGATGGCTGTTTCAAAGCTGATTTCTGCAAGGTTTACTAAAAGAAGATATAAGAATGCGGCGAAGGTATTAAGATGTTCGCTGACAGTTGGTGCGTTTACTGGTGGTGTTGCGGCACTGCTTGTATACTTTGGCGCTGATTTTATAGAAAATGTTATATATGGCGGGGGTGTACCTGGTCTTGCAATACCATTAAGAGTATTAGCCCCAACCATATTTATAGTTGCATTATTAGGTGTATTAAGAGGTTTCTTTCAGGGACAGGGAACTATGATTCCAACGGCTGTTTCACAGATTATAGAACAGCTTGTCAATGCAGGTGTTAGTATAGCTGCAGGTTATATGCTTATGAAAGCATACAGTAGTGCTTCTAATGCTTCTGCTTATGGAGCGGCAGGAAGTACACTTGGTACAGCTATGGGTGCTCTTACTGCACTTGTATTCTTTATATTTCTATATCTTATATACAGACCTACATTTATGCGTATGGTTGCTAAAGATAAGAGTGTTACAAGGCAGGATACTAACAGGTACATTTATAAGACAATTATAATTACAATGGTTCCTATTATATTAAGCCAGACGTTTTATCAGATTAGTGCCTTAATAGATGATGTAATGTTTAGTAATATAATGATGACAAGAAATATATCGAAAAATATATCAATGGATCTTGGTAACTTTGGTTCAAGTTATACACTGCTTATAAGTATACCGCAGGGTATAGCGACAGCGTTATCAGCCTCGATGCTTCCAAGTATTGTAGCATCTTATACAGAAGATGATTATGACAGTATATATTCAAAGATAACAAAGACTCTTAAGACTAATATGTTTATAGCGGTACCATCATTTGTTGGATTTTTTGTGATAGGTGAGCCTATTATTAAACTGCTATTTTCAAGATATGACAGCGTGCAGGGTGGGCTTATGTTAAAAATAGGTGCTATAGCCATTGTATTTTATACATTATCAACAGTTACAAGCTCAGCACTTCAGGCGGTTGACAGAGTTAAGACTCCTATGATTAATTCATTTATATCATTAGTTGTCCATATAATACTTGTGCTTGTATTGCTGGAATTTACTAATCTTGGTATATTCTCACTTGTAATAGGTAATGCTTCATTCCCTGTTATTATATTTGTGCTTAATCTTATAGCACTTTATAAAGATGAGGGATACAGGCTTCCTGTTATATCAATATTTGCAAAGCCGGTTATATGTTCAGCATTAATGGGTATATGTACACTTTTGACATATAATATAATTAATAATATTACAATGTCTAATACAATATCAGTGCTTGTGGCATTGTGTGTTGCAGCAATCACATATTTTGGACCATATGTTCTTCTTATGAAGAAGTTTAAAGATGTATTCTGATAAATGGTATTATTACAAAATAGTCTGGATATATCAGAGAGTGTTAAAATAAAATTTTGATACTCACATCATTATAGATTAATATAATCAGGAAAGAGAGGAAATAAAGTGCAGGATAAGTTTACAGATAAAGCCAAAAAAGTATTGGAACAGGCTGCATTTGCTGCTGCGGTTAATGGACACAGCTATATTGGGTCTGAACATTTGCTTTTAGGACTTATACAGGTTGAAGACAGCCTTGCATACAAGGTTTTACAGAACAATGATGTAACAGAAACTAAAGTGCTTAATCTTATATATCAGCTTATTGCACCGGATAATGCGGTAAGTGTTAAAGAACCGGCAGGCTATACTCCAAGAGTCCGTAAGATTCTTACTAACTCAATAGAGGAAGCTGCAAGATTTAAAGCTGATAAAGTAGGTACAGAACATATTCTTATTGCCATTATGAAGGAAACTGAAAGTGTTGCCTCAAGACTTCTTAATACAATGGGTGTATCAATTAAGAAGATATATACAGAGTTATTAGAGGGAATGGGCGAAGATGTATCACGTCTTAAAGAAGATTTTCAGAATGGCAGAATTAAGGCTAAGGATAAAAAGGCAACAACTATGTTAGACCAGTACAGCAGGGATTTAACAGAGTTTGCCCGTAATAAAAAGCTTGACCCTGTTATAGGCAGGGAAGAGGAAATCCAGAGAGTTATCCAGATATTATCAAGAAGAACAAAGAATAATCCGTGCCTTATCGGCGAGCCAGGTGTAGGTAAGACCGCGGTTGTTGAGGGTCTTGCATTAAGAATAGTTGAAGGCGAAGTTCCATCAACTATTAAGGATAAGAGATTAGTAACACTTGATTTATCAGGTATGGTGGCTGGTTCTAAATACAGAGGTGAATTTGAAGAAAGAATTAAAAGGGTAATTGCAGAAGTAAGAAATGCAGGCAACATTTTATTATTCTTAGATGAAATTCACACAATTATTGGTGCTGGTGGTGCAGAAGGAGCCATAGATGCTTCTAACATTCTTAAGCCATCGCTTGCAAGAGGAGAGATCCAGCTTATAGGTGCTACAACTTTAGAAGAATACAGAAAGCATATAGAAAAAGATGCGGCATTAGAAAGAAGATTTCAGCCAGTTAAGGTGGAAGAACCAACAGAAGATGAGGCAATAGATATACTTATGGGACTTAGACCTAAGTATGAGGAACATCATAATGTAGTTATTACAGATGATGCTGTAAGAGCGGCGGTTAAGCTTTCTAAGAGATATATTAATGACAGATTTCTTCCAGATAAGGCAATTGACCTTATAGATGAGGCTTCTTCAAGAACAAGGCTTGAAGCATTTGTTGTGCCAAAGGATATCAAGAAGCTTGAAACACAGATAGATGAACTTTCAGTTAAGAAAGAGCAGGCTATTAAGTCAGAGAAGTATGATGAAGCGGCAGAGCTTAAGAAACAGCAGACAAGAAAGAAGAACAGGCTTGAGAAGCTTCGCACAAGCTGGCAGGAGAGCATAGATGGCAGTGACCTTACTGTTGATGAAGAACAGATAGCAAAGACAGTGTCTATGTGGACTAAGATTCCGGTTGCCAAGATAGCAGAAGCTGAATCAGAGAAGCTTATGAATTTGGAGAAAATGCTTCATAACAGGGTTATAGGACAGGATGAGGCAGTTACAGCAGTAGCTAAGGCTATAAGACGAGGCAGGGTAGGTTTAAAAGACCCTGACAGGCCAATAGGCTCATTCTTATTCTTAGGGCCTACAGGTGTAGGTAAGACAGAACTTTCAAAGGCACTTGCTGACTGTATGTTTGGAACGGATAATTCCCTTATAAGAGTTGATATGTCTGAGTATATGGAAAAGCATACGGTGTCTAAGCTTATTGGCTCACCTCCGGGATATGTAGGATATGATGAGGGTGGACAGTTAAGTGAGAAAGTAAGAAGAAATCCTTATTCGGTTGTGCTTTTTGATGAGGTTGAAAAAGCCCATCCTGATGTATTCAATGTACTGTTACAGGTGCTTGATGATGGGCATATAACAGATTCAACAGGCAGGGTTGTAGACTTTAAGAATACAGTTATTATTATGACTTCCAATGCAGGTGCGGAGAATATTGTAGCACCTAAATCTTTAGGATTTACTTCGGAAACATCAGAGGAAAAAGAGCACGAAGATATGAAGAGCAAAGTAATGGAAGAAGTTAAGAGAATATTCCGTCCGGAATTCATTAACAGAATTGATGACATAATTGTATTCCATATGCTTAAGAAAGAACAGATTGGACAGATTGTTGATATTATGATGAGAACCGTTAATAACAGAATTATGGAGCAGATGAGTCTTTCGGTTGAACTTGATGATGAGGCTAAGGCTTATATTGTTGATAAGGGCTACGATTCTAAATATGGAGCACGTCCATTAAGAAGAACAATACAGAATGAAATAGAAGATGTTATGGCAGAGAAGATACTTGAAGGCAGTATAAAGGCTGGCAACAAAGTATTGGTAACAGTTAAGGATGGTAAACTGAACTTTAGCTGCAAACGAGGTCATAATAGAAATATTCACAAATAATACTACTAAAATACTAGCGTCATTGTACATTATGTTGTATAATGTGTGTATAGATATTCGTAATAAAACATAGGAGGACAATAATATGCCAGTAATTAATGAGTTAATTCGTTCAGAGAAGGATGGAACTCTTAGCTTTGGTAATTATAAGCTGGATACTAAGTCAAAGTTATCAGATTTTGAACATTGTGGAGATTCTTACAAGGTAAAGACATTTAAGGAGATTACAAAGCTCGAACGCAATGGTTCATTTGTATATGAATCTGTTCCTGGAACAGCTGTTATGAATTTTAAGGCTGCAGATACAGGCTTATCATTTACTGTAGAAGGAAGCGATGATGCACAGATAACAGTTGAGCTTGAAGAAGGCGCTTCTTATAATGTAACAATCAATGGAGTATCTGAGGGAACTATGGCTACTAATATGGGTGGCAAGATTGTACTTTCAGTAAGCCTTGAAGAAGGTAAGAGTGTTAGTGTAGAAGTTGTTAAAGCATAATAATACTACAATCTTTAACATTAACAGGTGTCATAATTGTAAATTTTAATAAATGCTGTGCCTGGCATAAAGTCATATATAGACCAATGCGGGGTGCAGCTTTTTTATATTTGGTATCAGAAAGAGAGGAGAAGAGAAGTGGCAAAAGCAAAAAATACGGCATTTTTTTGCAGTGAGTGTGGATATGAGTCAGCAAAATGGTTCGGGCAGTGTCCGGCGTGCAAGGCGTGGAATACATTTGTTGAAGAACCAATAGCATCTAAGTTATCGGCTAAGGGTATATCAGCAGTCAGGAAAGAAAGCACCTATAAGGACAACCATCCGGTGAGCTTAAAAGAGATTAATTCTGAAGAGAAGGAGAGAACATCAACAGGAATAGGCGAACTTGACAGAGTTCTTGGTGGTGGAATTGTGCAGGGTTCACTGGTGCTTGTAGGTGGAGATCCCGGTATTGGAAAGTCAACACTTTTGTTACAGATGTGCTATTACCTATCAGATGCAGGCAATAAGGTGCTGTATATATCTGGAGAGGAGTCATTAAGACAGATTAAGCTAAGAGCTGAAAGGATAGGTGAATGTAACGATAACCTTAAGACGTTCTGCGAGACTAATCTTGATATTATAGAAGAGGTTCTGAAAAAAGAAATGCCACAGGTGGTTATAATTGACTCTATACAGACTATGTACAGGGAAGAAATATCTGCGGCACCGGGAAGCGTGTCACAGGTAAGGGAAAGTACATCTATTCTTATGCAGTTAGCCAAGGGACTTAATATAACGATATTTATTGTAGGACACGTTACCAAGGAAGGTGTTGTTGCAGGGCCGAGAGTACTTGAGCATATGGTTGATACAGTGCTTTATTTTGAAGGGGACAGATATGCTTCATACAGAATATTAAGAAGTGTAAAGAACAGATTTGGGTCTACCAATGAAATTGGGGTGTTCGAGATGAGGCAGGACGGTTTAAGTGAGGTCGCCAATCCATCGGAGTATATGTTGTCTGGAAGACCAGAGGGGGCGTCAGGCTCAGTTGTAGTATGTCTTATTGAAGGTACGCGACCTCTTATGGTTGAAGTTCAGGCACTTGTGTGTGACTCTAACTTTGGTATGCCAAGGCGTACTGCTGCGGGAACGGATTATAACAGGGTTAATCTGTTGATGGCAGTCCTTGAAAAAAGGGCGGGAATGAGAATGTCCTCAAGCGATGCCTATCTTAATGTGGCAGGTGGAATAAAGGTATCTGAACCAGCACTTGATTTAGGGATAGTTATAGCACTTGTCAGTAGTTTTAAGAATAAAGAAGTTGACAGCAGGACAGTTATATTTGGTGAAGTCGGATTGTCAGGCGAGGTAAGAGCCGTAACACAAGCACAGCAGAGGGTGAATGAAGCTGTTAAGCTAGGGTTCACAACCTGCATATTACCATATGTATGCTTGAAAAATATTAAAAATAATGATAAAATTAATCTTATTGGTATACATAATGTTAACGAAGCAATTGACTTAATATAAATATACAAGAATAATATACATATTTGGAGGAAGAATATGGATAACAGTAAATTAGTAAGCGACCTGTCAGGAATTCTTGAAGGATTGGATTCATCACAGGAGCAGTTAGAAAAAGATGCTTTTGATGTAATTAATTCATCAGATACATCACTTAATCTCGTGAAAGAAAGTATATCAAGTGTTGAGGAAATTCTTAAGATGATAACTGAACTTAATGAGATAGCAGAAGAATCAGCGGCAAGAATTAAGGAACTTGAAAAGCTTTCTAAAGACATTGAACAGTTTGCAGGTGTTATAGCATCAATATCAAGCAGAACCAATATACTTTCGCTTAATGCTTCTATTGAGGCTGCAAGGGCAGGTGAGCACGGAAGAGGCTTTGCAGTTGTTGCAAGTGAGGTAAGGAATCTTGCTGCACAGTCGGCCAAGTCATCAAAGGAGATTACAGATACAATCAATATGGTACAGCAGTCAGTTGATAAGACAGTTGGCTCTATGAAGAACATATATGAGAATTCTAACCAGCAGAAAGAAAAGGCAGATGAGATTGGTAATGTGCTTAATAAAGTTGTAGATGCGGCATACACTGCTAATGAGGTTGCAAGAAATATCGAGAACGAAATTGCATATCAGAGAGAGATTACAGATAAGGCTAAGAATGCTTTGATGTAGCTATATTCGGGTAAGCGGATTTTTTATTTACATATTATTATATGAGGGAGGATTAATATATGTATCAGTGTCCGGGTTGTGGTGGAAGGTTAGTCTTTGACATACCATCACAGCAGTTGATGTGCGACCATTGCAGTACGAAGTATGACCCATATGCAATCAGTAAGGAACAGGATGCGGAGGAAAGTCAGGAATATGACGTTACTGTATTCAAATGTCCGAACTGTGGTGGAGAGATATTAAGTACTGATAATACTGCAGCTAATTTTTGCAGCTTTTGTGGAGCATCAACAATTCTGACAAGCAGAGTATCAAAACAGCAAAGACCAGGATATATAATACCGTTTTCCAAGACTAAGGAAGACTGTAAGCAGGCTTATAAGAAAATGGTACGCCACGCGTGGTTTGCCCCTAAGGAATTAAAAGATGAGAAGTTTATAGATGGTTTCAGAGGTATATATATGCCTTATTGGACGTATTATATAACCCAGAAAGGACCAATGTGTCTAAGCGGTTCTAAAAGCCATAGACGGGGAGATTACATTTATACAGACTATTATGATATAACTGGCGATTTGGATTGCCAGTATAAGGGTCTGTCATATGATGCTTCATCGTCATTTGATGACAGTATAAGTGAGGCGATAGCACCATATGACGTTAAGAATATGAATCCATTTACTCCATCAATGCTTAGTGGATTCTATGCAGATACAGCAGATGTTGCACCGGATGTATACAGGGCTGATGCGAAAAATGTAGCTGTTGACGAGACATATTCCTATGTCAAAAGATCAGCACATCTTGGGTCAGTGCAACTTGATAATTATCAGGGGGATATTGAGAGAAGACTTTCGACAAAGGTAGTAGCACAGGATAGAACAATGTTTCCGGTGTGGTTCTTATCATACCGTAACAAAGACAGAGTTGCATATGCGACAGTTAATGGACAGACAGGGAAGGTGGCAGCAGATCTGCCAGTATCACTTATGAGGTATTTTATAGGTTCGGTTATTCTTGCAATACCTATATTTTTAATGTTTAACAGTTCATTTACATTAAGACCTAAGACTACATTGGGGATTGCATCGATTATAGCGTTATTTACAATAATTCTTTATGTATTAGAATTAAAGAAAATATACAAGAAAGACCAGCAGTTAGATGACAAGGGCAGAATGTATGCAGGTTCAGCTATTAATGCCAATGAATCACCAGGGGCAAGGCGTAAGCGTGAAGACCAGCTTGCAGGCGATATAGCTGATGTTATAGACAAAGGCAGGCGTGAAGCAAGGTCATATGGACGTAAGAATAAAAGAAGAACAACAAGAACTAATATGGCAGTGGTAACTATGATAATTTCATTGGTGTGTTGTGTATTTCCTATGTTGTATGTCTATCTTCAGATGATGTCTATATTCTATGGCTCTGGAGATATTGGGGCGGGATTTTCTATAAGTGTTATATGTCTTATAACAGGTATAGTGCTTACTCTTGTTAATCATAAAACGTTTAAAATGATAACTAATAAGAAGATATCAGGTAATATAGGTTCACTTGCAGCGATGGCAATAGCCTCCATAGTGCTGTGGATTAATCCTGTATCGGATCTATATTACTATGGTGCTGTTATAGCTGAATTAATTGCAATAATGTATACTATTATGGATTTAATCAGATATTACAATGTTCTTGCAACTAGAAAGCTTCCACAGTTTGATAATTATAGTGGAGGTGATGATAATGCATAATAGAAGTATTATATGTGCTATAGATAGAAAATATACTGTTAAAGACATACATAGATGTATTCACGCAGTTATGGCGTTAACAGCAGTTGTTCTATTGCTATTAGTATTTGCGGCTTCTTCTTTACTACAGGTAAAAGCTGATGAAGAGAAGTATCAATATAATAATGTTGATACAGGATATGAGGCTGTTATAGAAGATGACGCAGACATTATAGATGAGAGTAATTATTCTTCATTGTTAGACATTATGAAACAGATAACAGTGTATGGTAATGTAATGTTAAAGACTATAGATACCAACAGCACCACTACTGAAAGTTATGTAAGAAGCCTGTACAGGGAAAAATATGGCACTGATAGTGGGACGATATTTATAATTGATATGTATAACCGTAATATCTGGATACATAGCAATGGTAAGATATACAGTACAGTTACAAGCTCATACGCAGATACAATAACTGATAATGTATACAGATATGCTTCATCAAAAGACTATTATATGTGTGCATATAAGGTGTATGAGCAGGAACTTGCACTTCTTAAAGGCAGAAGAATATCACAACCAATGAAGTATATAAGCAATGCACTTCTTGCTGTTGTAGCGGCATTAATTATTAATTATGGAATTGTAAGACTATATTTAAGGAAGAAGGCACCATCAAGAAAAGATATAATGAAAGGTATTTTTGTCAATAAGGCGTTTGATAACTGTAAGGTCAACTTTACATATCAGAGCAAGATTTATTCACCTAGAGATACCGACTCGGGCAGCAGTTCATCCGGCGGTGGTGGTTCGTCAGGAGGCTCATCTGGCGGCTCGTCAGGTGGAGGCGGCGGTGGCGGTGGTCAGCCTCACTTTGCAACCGCAGGAGGTAAAAACACTGACGGACTACCGGCAGCTGTTGAAAAAGTACTGGAGCTAGCAGGAATCTAAAAGTAAATGAAAAGGAGTCTAATAAAAAGATAATAGGCTCGTTTTACATAAAGATTTAAAATTAGGCGCAGATTACGCGAATTACACGGATTTTTTATTCTTAAAACCGTGTAATCTACGAAATCCGCGCCTAAATATTACACTAATCGAGGCACCGATAAGCACTGTCCGGCACCGAGGAATATCGACCGGATGTAGAAGTCTATTTGTCTCTCTTAAAAAATATTAAGCCTATAATTTAGGCTTGTCACAGTTTTTTTCTACCTTTGTGACCAGATTAATTATTTTTCTTATCCTTCAAATAAATAA
>ENA-UEQO01003381-UEQO01003381.1-human-gut-metagenome-genome-assembly--contig:-NODE-3381-length-12475-cov-4.869011_pt1 | contig 12475 bp, 10 predicted proteins | sample MGYA00242938_ERZ507940 | MGnify/ENA primary metagenome ERZ507940 (study PRJEB26167, sample SAMN06115517) | human gut metagenome | host: Homo sapiens | place: China:Chongqing | collected 2014-12-03... | reverse complement strand
TATGCTTCCGTCACTTCCGACATTGCCGCCGCGCTCAAAAAGCAGGCGCAAGCCGCGAATGATGCCAAGACCAGCACGGATCAGCTTTCGGAATCGCAGAAAAAGCTCTCCGCTTCACAGGCTATCGAAGATCAGGCGCGGGCATTGCAGGAAATGCAGTCCCTTGCAACAGGCAAAGGTTGGCTTGAAATGCTCGGTCTTGGCGGCGAATCCGACGAAGCTGTTGAGAAGATCAGGGAAAAGACCGTTGAGCTCTTGACGGCGATCCGTACCGGACAAGGGGACGTCTCACAACTTGCGTTTGAAATCGATAAGCTCGGTACGACATCTGACAGCGCCGCAAGGCTCGCAACATCTATCCTTGACTGGCTTGCCAAAGCAGAAAAGGCGGGCAAGACGGCGGGCGGACAGTTTATCATTACGACGGACGCGGCCCGCGATCTGACTCGGTCAATGGAAGAAGCCAAGGCCGTTATGTCGTCCCCGTGGACCATCAACGTCGATGATGCAATCAAGAGTATCGCCGCTCTTGAAAAGGGCATCCGGGCTTTTCAAGCCGAACGCCTCGGCATGAAAGGCTCGAAGCTGTCCGATATTCTTTCCGACTTCTCTCCGGAGGCCGTGAAGCGCGCGCAGGACGCCTATTCTTCCAAGGGCTTCGGCATGGCTCTCAAGGCGTTGGGGATTGAGATCGGTAGCCTGACGGTTGAGCAGGAAAAAAATCTCAACACGGCTTTTCGCCTGCAAAAGCAGTATGACGCCGAAGCGAAGACGACTGAGGCGTACAGAAAGGCATTGCGCGAAGCCGAGAAGGATCACACGTCCGCGTATAACCAGATGGAGAACAACGCGGCGTCGTACAAGTCGGAAGTTGAGCAGACCGAGGTATCAATCCGTTCCCTGCAAGCGCAGCTCGCCACGGCCCCCGGTGATGTCTTTTCGCGTGAGCAGGCAAAGATCCTTGCCGACTATGAAAAGACGCTGGAAAAGATCAACGAAGAGGCCACAAAATACGCCAATAAAAAGGGCGTCAGCACAGAACAAGCAAATCAGCTTAAGAAGCAGAAAGAGATTGAGGCCGGGCTCAAGCGCGATCTTGATCTGCGTCAGGCGCAGGAAAAGGAGGAGAAGCGCCTAGCCGAACTCGCGCGCGACAAGTACGAGTTTTACAAGGAGCTTGAGGAACTGACCGGGGAGTATGGGCTTTCCCTGCAATTCCAGTCGGAAGTCCTCGCCGCGCAGGTGAAGGAACTTGAACGGCTTCAAATTCCGCAGGAGTACATAGAGCAGTGGAAAGGGCTCAAGGCGCTCCAGTCGTCGAACGATTGGGCAGACGGTGCCGTGCGCGGCATTCTGAAATTCAAGGCCGAAGCGTCTGATACGGCGGGCCAGACCGAAAGCGCCTTTACAAGCCTGTTTTCCGGCATTCAGTCGGCTTCGTTGAATATGTGGGAAGATTTCCTCGAAACCGGCAAGCTTTCGCTGTCGTCGCTCAAAAGCGTCTTCAAAAGCTTCATCGCGCAACTGCTCCAGATTGCGGTGATGAACCCGATCATCGTGCGGGTGGCGACAAGCGTTCAGGGGGCGCTCTGGGGCGCATCCGCCGAATCCGTGCTTTCCGGTTCGACACAGTCCGGCGGCATAAGCGGGCTGATCGGAAATATCCCGTTCTCCTCCCTGCTTCCCGATTCCTTCACTTCCGGTTTGTCCGGCATCATGGGGGCGACTCTTCCGGGTACGGTTTCCGCGCTGACGACGCCGGGAGCATACACGGCGGGGGAAATCCTGCTCATGCAGGGCGGCGGCACCACGGCGGGTACGGTGGGCGGTCAGGCCGCGCTCATGTCGGGCGGCCTTTCCCTTGGTTCCGCGCTCATGTACGGGGGCCTCGGTTCGCTCGGGTATTCCCTGCTTGGCGGGGCATTGGGGCTTCCCCAGAACAAGTACAGCGGCATTACCAGCGGCCTTGGAGCGGGGCTTGGCGCATGGGGCGCCAGCGCCGCGTTGTCCGGTACGGCCCTTGGCGCGACGCTCGGCAGCGCGGTGCCTGTGGTTGGCACGGTCATCGGCGCGGCTCTTGGCGGGCTGGCATCGTCTTTGTTCGGCGGCGGGAAGAAAACACATCCTTCCGTCTACACCAATGTTGTCGACGCCAGTCTGTTTGGCTCGGACTGGGAAGCCCTCATGACGCAAGGGGCATGGACTGACCGGGCCAGCGTTTCCGATGCGGCCGGGATTTTCAAGGGGCTTGGCGAGGTGGCCAACACCACGGCCAGCTCAATTATGGGGTTCGCGCAAGCGTTGCCGGAAGAGTATCAGGCGCAGGTCCTTGCCCGGCTCAACGCCGAGACGGTCAGCTTCGGTCGCGGCTCCACGGCGGGACGTAAGGGCGTCACCGACTACGGGCCGAGCACGTGGAATTTCCAGTTCCATGACGAGGAACAGCTTCAGGAGGTCATCAATACCGCCGGGGAAGATATCCAGCGCGTCATGCTGAACGCGCTCCAGCAAGCAATGGCCGGAACGGATCTGTCCTCGATGCTGGCCGTGGATCTGTCGTCCACGGAAGGGCTGGATAAGGCGATTCAGGCCATCAACGCCATCAATACGGTAACGGAAGCCACGGCGAACATCAAAGAACCGCTATCGGAGATGGAGCAGCAGGCGAAGGCGGCACGGGCGCAACTGGACGAATGGACGGAGTCCATGCGGTCGCTTGGTGTGAATGCCGATTACGCCGGGAAGCTCATGGAGGACTACAGGCACGCTTACATCGACAACGTGATCGAGTCACTGGACGAGTCCTTGCACCCGCTTTCGGCCTACGAACAGGCGGTGAAGACGGCGAACGAGGCCGTGGATCAGCGCAAAAAGGCACTTGAGATCATCGGGGCCACGGAAGGGCAGCTTGCGCAGGTCGAGGCCATGCGCGCCGAGGTGGTGAAACAGGCCACGGAGGAAATGCTGCGCTCGTTCGACCAGTCCGTCGCGCAACGGTGGGCGGCGGTGAACGGCAACAGTGATGAGGTGGGCCGGGCTATCTCACAGGCCAACGAGTTGCGGGAGACGATCCAACAGTTCGGGGAAGGTTCGGCGCAGGTCGCGGAACTGTTGAAGCTTCACGCGGCGGAGACGGCGAAGGCCGCGCAGGATGCCGCGAAGTCAGAATACGATTCGCTCAGGGCGCAGATGGACGCGCTGGAACAGCAGCGGGTCCAATTGCAACAGCAGGCGATACAGGAACAGATCAACGCGATCAATGAGCAGATCAATACCGCGAAGACGCTCAAGAGCACATGGGAAGGGCTTGACAAGAGCTTGTCTCAGTCCCGCTACAACCTGTTCGCCGGGAGCGCCAACCTCGACGCGGAGAACCGCCTCGGAACGGTGCAGGCCGAATTCCGGCGGCTGTCCGGGCTTGCGCTTGGCGGCGACTCCGACGCGGCGGGCCAGCTTGCGGGCGTGGGCAATTCCCTGCTCGATCTGGTGAAGCAGACGGCGGGGACGGAAGAAGAATACCTCGACGCTTTCTGGGCGGTGAACGCACAGTTGAAGTCCGCGCAGGACGCGGCGGGCGCGCAGGTGTCCGCAGCCGACAAGGAACTTGAAGCGCTGCAAGGCCAGCTTGATGTCCAGAACGCGGCGCTTGCGGAGTTGCAGGGCCAGAGCGCCACGCTTGAGGAAATCGAGAAGCAGATTGCCGAGTTGAAGCCGCTTTTGGGTGCGGCCGGCGACAAGGCCGGAGTGAAGGCGTTCGCCCGGGGCGGGCTTGCCATGCCGGGCTGGTCCCTTTTGGGCGAGGAAGGGCCGGAGCTTGTGAACTTCTCGCAGCCGGGGCGCGTGTACACAGCCGCGGATACGGCGGCGCTGTTCCGCAGCGCGACGCCCCGGGCGGCTGACACCGATTCGGGAAGCGATGCGGAGGTCAAGGCGTTGCGGCGGGAAGTCTACCAGCTTCGCCGGGACATGCTCATTTCCATGTCCGAGATCGCCAGATTTTCCCGCCGCACGTCCGACATGGTTGAAGCGTGGGACGCCGAGGGGATGCCGGGGGTGCGGGCATGAAGCTCATAGAGCCGCAGGCCATCCGGTTGCTGTCCAGCACCGTGCCGGAAAACGACGCCCCGGCGTGGAACGCGGGCACAGCCTATGAGATCGGGGATTCCGTCATCCATGAGCATAGGGTCTACAAGGCCGTGACCGCCAGCACGGGCAAGCGGCCTGACCAGAATTGCGAAGGGACGGATGCGGCGTGGCGGCTCATGGGGCCGACGAACCGTTACGCAATGCTCGATCAGTATGTCTCAACGCAGACCGTCGCCCCGATGGACGCCGAGACGCTGACGTTTACGGTGACGTTCAACCGCTGTACGGCGTTCGCACTCCTGAACTTCAAGGCTACCAGCATCCGGGCCGTGGTGAAGGACGGCGACGGCCTCGTCATGTACGACCGCACGGTGAATACGCTGAAAGACGTGGACGGCTACTGGAAATACTACTTCCTGCCCCTTGAGCGCATCGTGGATCAGGCCGTGACCAACATTCCCATGTCGCCCGTGGCCACGCTTGAGGTCACGCTCACGCAGGAGGGAGGCCCGGCGCTCGGGCAGGTCATCGCGGGGCAGGCGTGGCCTATCGGTACGACGCAGTACAATACCCGGCTCGGCATCCGGGACTATTCCAGAAAGGACTCCGACGAGTTCGGCAACACGCGGCTGGTCAAGCGGGCCAACGCCAAGCGCACGAGCCTGCCGCTGTATTTGCACCCGTCCCGGCTGGACAGCGTGCGGGAAATCCTCGCCCGGATGCACGGCCTTCCCGCGCTCTGGCTCGGGGACGACAACGAAGGGATCGGTTCCTACCAGTCGCTGACTGTCTGGGGTTGGCTTGAGGATTGGAACGCAACCGTCATCGGGCCGAATGAAGTGAGCATGAACATTGACGTACAGGGGTTGAAATAATGGCAGTAAAGCAGCTTCCCAAGATTTCGGATCTCCCGGAACCGCCGGACAGACTTGTGGGCGATCAGGAACGGTTTGACGTGCTGACGTTCAACAGCCTGAAAGCGCAGAAGAAGATGGTCAACGAGGATCTGAACAAGACGCTGATCCCCGCGCTGAACCAGTTCGCCGTGGATGTGAACGCCAGCGTCGACGCGGCGGCTCTGAGCGAACGGAACGCCCACGACTCGGAAGAGGTGGCGAAAAGGAAGGCGGGTGAAGCCTCGGGCTCGGCGGGGGCCGCAAAGGTTTCGGAAGACAACGCGAAAGTCAGCGAGACGAACGCCCTTGCGTCGAAGAACGCGGCGGCCCTTTCCGCCGAATCCGCCGAATCCGCCCGCATAGCGGCGGAAGCGGCCCGCGACGAGGCGCAGGACCTTGCCAATGTCGGGTATGTGTCGGAAGGCCACGCGGGGCTGGCGAAGGTCGACGGAAAGACCACGCAGGCCGACGCGGGCGGCGTGATCACTGCGAAGGACGTGGCGATTGGTGGGGATCTCGGGGATCTGGCGAGCGCGCGGGGGCAGATTGGAGACTATCGCACCAGGCTTCCCGTAGGGACCGATCTGAACGATATTATCTCATCCGGCACATACATTGTTTACTCCGGCAACTGTACCAATGTGCCGATGAATGGGATGGACGGATATTATGTCCTTCGTGTGTTCGGCGATGCTACAAACCCCAATGCGGCGGTTCAGAAAATCTACTCGCGTATGGGTACGGCGGGGCCTGAATGGTCGCGCCGACGCATAAGCGACGGAACATGGCAACCTTGGCAGCAACTTGTCCAGACAAACTACATTGGGGACGGCGTCAGGGTGTCACGTTCTAAAGCCCTTCCCGATGGTACGGGTGGTCTATGTATTCTTTCCGTGCCTGAGTACGAGGGCGCGACGGCATCAGCTGCCGGAACCAGCGGCCTTGTTCCGCCCGCAGCCGCCGGGCAGCAGGAAAGCTTTTTGAACGGAAGCGGGGAGTACAAGCCCGCGCTCACCAAGATTTCGGACAGCGTGAGTCTGGAGGATTCGACCACGGCGGCGTCCGCGAAAGCCGTGAAGACGGCGTATGATCTGGCGAACGGCAAGCAGGCCAACCTTGGCTTCACACCCGTACAGCAGGGAGAAGGAGCCAATCAGCTTACGAATAAAGTTTATATAGGATGGGATGGCGGGGCCGTCAGAGTACAGGTCGACAGCTGGGATATGGGGAAAATCGTCACTACTGACGCAGGTCAAACAAAAGCTCCTCAGGCTGCGCTGGCTGATGCTTTAGTAGTGACACCTGATGGACAAATGGCAAAATTTAATTGGTCTGGAAGGACAACAGGACAACCAGACTGGGTATGGGGCGGAAACTCGGCTGAATTCGGAAACATGCATACTTGGAATCCGATCAATTTCAGTGTGAACTATGCAACAAGCGCGAGTAATGCATGGCAAACAACGATAGTTCCAAACGTCGTGGTAGGAGACAACAGCAATCTTCCTGCTGGAGGTACATGGACGTTTTATTCATACGCGAATAGCCAAGTTACATATGGAGCAGTTGCCGGGGGAACGTATATCTCCGGGCGATATATCGCCATCCGAAACGCATAACGAAGGATCGGAAGTGAACTACGGACAAATCATTCACCGTGTCTTTGACGATTCCTACGTCATCACAAAGAACGGCATGCCATACCATGTCTATCCCTACGCCGCAGAATTCGCGGAACTCTGGGATGGGGTCTTTACCTACGCCGAGGCGCACCCCGAATGCGTGACCCAGGAGCAGCCCTACGTCCCGCCCGTACCGACGCTTGAGGAAGTGAAGGCCGCCAAACTCTCGGAAATCAACGCGGCTGCAGACAGGGCCATAGGCACACTCACGGCGACCTATCCGGACCGGGAGATCAGCACGTTCGACAAGCAGGAATCCGAGGCCCGCGCCTATGCCGCCGACCCTACGGCTTCAACGCCGCTTCTTTCGGCACTGGCCGAGGCACGGGGCATTTCTCTGCCCGACCTTGTGGAGAGGGTACTCGCCAAGGCCGACGCCTTTGCCGTGGCTTCCGGCTCCATCATCGGCCAGCGTCAGGCACTGGAAGATCGGCTTGATGCCTGTACGACGCTGGAAGAGGTGCAGGGCATCACCGTCAACATCTCCATGCCAGGCGGGGGAGAAGCATGACCTACGGAAAGCGAACGTTGATCGCCGTCGACCAGCTCATCAATACGCTCCTCGGCGGCTGGCCGGACGAAACCCTGTCCTCGCGCTGTTACCGCTGGGCGCGGGACGGGGTGAGAGCGTGGCCCCGCAAGCTCGTGGACGGGCTGTTCTTCTGGCAGAGGGAACACTGCAAGAGCAGTTATGAGAGCGAGAGGGAGGGGAGGCAGTCGCCGCCGGAACTGCGAAAATGGTAGCTTGGAAAAATTGAATTGAGGCAGAGGCGGGGGAGATTGGAGCCTCCCCCACCGGCCCGGTGTACGACCACCGGACCACGGCCCCACACGATAAGGACATATCGTGCAGAGTTTCCGCCAGTGTTCGTGCCCATTCTACAGGGCGCACGAAGGGTAACAGGCAGAGCGTCGGGGCGCAAGACAGGACTTAACTCAGTGACGGCAGGAGCTGAACAGGATAAACGGCAGGATTGGACGTTTCAGGGATTTGCCCCGGAATTTGATGCCCATGTGCGGGAACAGTTGCCGTGGTATGGGATGGCAACGGAATCCGTCGCGTTGATTGCGCGGCACTACATTCCCCGGCGAGGTCTGGTTTATGACCTTGGGGCCAGCACGGGGAACGTCGGGCGCGTGCTGGCGTCGACGCTGCATGAGCGGGAGGCGCGGCTTGTCGCGCTGGACGAGTGCCGGGACATGGTGGCGGCGTACCGGGGGCCGGGGAGGGCGATCACGGCGGACGTGGCACGCTATCCGTACAAGGCTTTCGACGTGGGGATTGCCTTTCTGACGCTCATGTTTCTGCCTGTCCCGGAACGACGGCGGTTGCTTGTGACGCTGCGGGGGAAGGTGAAGCCGGGCGGGGCGATCATCGTCGTGGACAAGGAAGAATCCCCCGGCGGCTATCCGGCTACGGTGCTGTCCCGGCTGACGTGGGATTGCAAGCTCAGGCAGGGCGCGGAGCCGGGGGCGGTGATGCGGAAAGAGCTTTCGCTGTCCGGCGTACAGCGTCCCCTTTACCGTGGAGAGTTGGGGCCCGACGCTGTGGAGGTGTTCCGGTTCGGGGATTTTGCGGGATGGTTGATTGAAGGGTGCACCCGTAGATAGGTGCAGGGTATGGTATAACATATTGAAATAAAAATAGATTAAAACGCCCTCAAAATCCGCCGATGGCAACATCTTGCGAGTTCAAGTCTCGCTCCCGGTACCAGAATGAAATAAGGCAGTTACGGAAACCGTAGCTGCCTTTTTTCGTATCCGGCGTATGTGTACACCCAAGGGGGATCGGGGAGAGCTGCTTTTTGATATTTTTCTATAAGCTCTGCCGGTTAGTCGTTTGAAATCTGCAAAATGGAAAAAGGTATGTCCCTCGTAATAAGGATACAGGGGGCATACCCCAATGCGGGAGCCATTGTTCACGGCGAGTGGGAGCGATGTATTCGTCTCTTACGCCTTAATCCCCTTCGGAGGTTTCAAGCCCGAGTACTTTTGCAGCGTTTTTCCACATCAGCTTCGGCGGGACTTCCGGCTTGAACAGCGTCTTGAAGTGTTCCACACAGTCCACACGGCGCTGTCTGGACCGCGTAACGTGTCTTTTTGTGTGTACATTATGGATATGTAGAATGCGTATGTCCAAATTATAGATGCGGGAGAGGCAGGTGGACACGTACTGGAGGCGGAGGGAAGATGAAAAAATGCAATGGGCCGGACATGGAATCGAAAAAGGGATGGTTCACGTTGTTTCCCGTCGCCCCTTCCTTTTCTGTAAAGTTCTTTTTCCCCTATTTGCTGCGTGGGGTGGAGTTGGGGCAACCTGAAAAACGGAACGATGCGGTACCGATGTTTTCAAGGTATGAAAGAACCTATACTGCCAGTGATCATGGAAGAAGGATCATGGTTCACCGAAAGAGCATAAGGAAAGAAGATGAGAGCCCTTTAGGCGTTCGCCGCGTCAAAAGTCTCGATAGCTATCGGTGGCAACTTCAGTTTCCTTGAGCCTGAGGCGGCACGTTGCCATGAGGCGGCTGCGGCCAACGGAATCACCGTTTCCGTGATGCCGAGGCTTTTGATGCCCATGACGCGGAAAGACTCTGAGAGCCGTTCGGCATGGCGTTATATATTTTGCTTCAGGCCGCAGTATTAGAGTTTTCCGAATGAAACCAACTTGTTTTGGAGAGGGAAAAAACGAGCCATCCGGGCGTGGTCCGTAAGGGCGTTGCTCTTTCTGGCGAAACACCGTAGAGGCGTTTCCACACGGTCAGGAATACTGTACAAGAACAGGAGAACCGCCATATGAACCAAAAGCATTGCCTGCTCGTTATGGCGTTTGCCGGAGTATTGAGCCTTGCGCCGCTTCCGGCTTTTTCGGGAAATCTGAGCAATTTTTCCGATGCGCTCGAACAATTGGCGGATATGACCCGTGCCGCCGACAGGGCCCATGATGCCCTTAACGACGCTATGCAGGGGGGCAGGGATTACAGCCGGTATGATCGTGATTGGCGCAATGCCGAGTCACGCCTCGAACGGGCGAGAATCCGCACGATGGCGCACATCGCGGGAGTAAGCGAATCCCGTATTCGCTCCCTGCGCGACGACGGCTACAGCTGGGAGCGCATTGCCCGGAAATACAAGGTCGATCCGCGTCGGTTCGGATACGGGCAGTCTCGCTACGATCACGATCGGGATAAGTGGAAGGGCGTGCCCCCCGGACTTGCCAAGAAGGGAGGGCTTCCGCCCGGACAGGCGAAAAAGTTCAAAGAACACCACGACAAGAAACATCGAGATTGAAAAAAGGCCCTTCCGTTGAGGAGGGCCTTTCGTTTTACGGCGTGAGGGGAAGGATTACTTGAGAAGACGCCTTGCCGCGTAGAGATCGCCGAATGAAGCGTAGCAGATGCCGCCGATGATGAGCACTCCGCCGATCATCTGCGGAAGCGTGATGGACTCGCCCAGGAACAATGTGGCCTCAAGGCTCGCAAACAGCGGGATGCTGTTGTAGATGATGCCCGCCCTGACCATGCCGATGCGTTCGATCGCGAGGCTCCACGCGAGGAAGGAAACGACCGATGCCCCGACCCCTATGTAGATGAGGGCGCTGAGGATGGAGCCGTCCAGCGGGCTCAGCCCGGTGTCGGCGGCCTGCCAAAGCAGGGGCGGGATCAGGCCGAGGACGCCGATGCCGATGAGCAGGGCAAGAAAGGCCTTTTGTGGAAACGCCTTGGGACGGCAGCGGAGCATAAGGCTGTAGACGGCGAACAGGAAGACTGAAAGGAGCATCCATAAGTCGCCTTGCGCAAAGCGCAGCCCGAGAAGGGTGCCGAGCCTGCCGCGCGACACGAGGATGATGACCCCACAGAGGGCGCCGCACAGCCCGAAGAACTGGAACCGGGAAAGCCGCTCCCGCAGGAACAGGTGCGCGATGGCGGCCATGACGATGGGAGAGGCCGTGGCGAGCAGCGACATGTTGGTGGCGTCGGTCGTATGCCCGGCCTGATAGATGAAGGTGTTGAAACAGGTGATGCCGAGCAGGGCCATGAGAATGACTTTGCCCCATGTGCCGCGGACGAGGGGAAGCGAACGCAGCAGGCTCCGGCCCGCAAAGGGGAGGATGGTCAGAAACGCGATGCTCCAGCGCCAAAAGGACAGCTCAACCGGAGAGAGGGCTCCAGCGAGGCCGCGGGCCACGACGAAATTCCCGCTCCAGACCACGGTGGCGAGCAGGGCGAACAGGTATCCTGTGACGGTATGGGAAAAGATGGGCATGGCTGGCTCAAGAGGTTGGGGGGCGGTCCGGATGGCCGTCGTTTCCGCCGGAAATGGCACGGCGGAGAACCCTACTTCCGGGTCGGAGCTCCGTCAACCGGGATTTTATCCCGAGCCCCCGTGTGCACGGCCATGCGGGGACGGCCGTTCTACCCTGTTTGCGTGCAATGGAGGAACAGGGTAGACTCATTCATCCTTATTTCTGGAGAAAGATATCCCATGCGTTTGCTCGTTGCTTCCGATCTGCACGGTTCCCCGGAAGCCGCCGCGTTTCTGCGCCGGCGCTGCGAGGAGCTGTTGCCCGATATGTTGGTCCTCCTGGGCGATTATTTGTATCACGGCCCGCGCAACCCCCTTCCTTCCAGCTATGGGCCGCCAAGCGTGGTTTCCGTCTTCGCGGATTTCGACACGCCCATCGTGGCCGTGCGCGGCAACTGCGACGCCGAAGTGGATCTCATGCTGCTTCCGTTCGCGGTGGAAGACAGCGCCGTGATAGCCGCTGACGGATTGCGCATCGTGGCACAGCACGGACACCACCTTCCCAGTTGCCCCCTCATTCCCGGCGTGCGCCCCGGCGATGTGGTCTTGAGCGGGCATACCCATATCCCGCGCGGGGAAACCGTCGACGGAGTCCATTTCTGGAACCCCGGCAGCACAACGCTGCCCAAGGGCGGCTTTCCTGCTTCTTATGGCGTCTTCGAAGCCGGTGCGTTCCGTGTGTTCGGGCTTGACGGGCGGCTTCTTTTGGAGCATCGGCCTTCCGCAGCCTAACGTTTTCGGAGGAAGGCGTCCTGAATGCGGGACGCCTTTTTGCATTGCTCTAAGATTGCGTAACTTCCGCAATAACGCCGTATTTCAGCCGAACCCGTCTTTAGGGGCGGTTCCGGACGTGTATTTTTCCGCTTGATTTTGCAGGCGGGATGCCTCAAAACAGGCCCACCTCACCTTTTTGGCTTTCTCTTCCACTCCTCCCTCCGTTGAGTGCCACATCTTCCCGTCCTGCGCGGCAACGCAGAACGGATTTCCGTATTTCGTATTGCTCCAATCGATAGAGACAAGGCAGGTACATATGGCTGACACCAGCGCCACGCTTTTGCTGAGAACAGAACCGATCGGAAAACTGCTTCTCCGCTATTCCTTGCCCGCCATCGCCGCGATGGTGGTCTTTTCCCTTTACAACATCATCGACAGTATTTTTATCGGGCACGGCGTCGGTCCGCTGGCCATTTCCGGCCTTGCGATCACGTTTCCGGTCATGAACCTGACCTTCGCGCTGGTTCTGCTCGTCGGCATCGGCGGCGCGTCCATCTGTTCCATCCGGCTGGGGCAACAGGACATCGACGGCGCTACCCGCGTGCTCGGCAACGTCCTGCTGCTCGGCCTCATCAACGGGGTGACGTTCGGCCTGCTGTCGCAACTGGTGCTTGATCCGGTGCTGACGGCTTTCGGGGCCAGCGAACACACCTTGCCCTATGCCCGCGATTTCATGCAGATCATTCTGTACGGCCTGCCGGTCACCTGTACCATGTTCGGGCTCAACCACAT
>ENA-UEQO01003380-UEQO01003380.1-human-gut-metagenome-genome-assembly--contig:-NODE-3380-length-12475-cov-11.074609_pt1 | contig 12475 bp, 6 predicted proteins | sample MGYA00242938_ERZ507940 | MGnify/ENA primary metagenome ERZ507940 (study PRJEB26167, sample SAMN06115517) | human gut metagenome | host: Homo sapiens | place: China:Chongqing | collected 2014-12-03... | reverse complement strand
TGAACCAGCTCGCCGGCGCGGCCGGCGCAGGATGGTCGCTGAGCTGCGACTTGCAGGTCTCGCGCATCATCAACGGCCGTGATGATTTTCACGCCTCGGGTTATCTGTCTACGGGCACATCCTACACCAATATCGACAAGAATACTCCCGAAATCATTCCTTCGGATCAACATCTCTTTTCGATGTGGATTAAGAATATAGACGAAGAACCCGACAAGTTTTACTATAAGCTTCTCGGTAGCAGCGGTGCATTCTACATCGAGAAAGAGCTGGGGCCGACGACCGTACCGATGAACGGCGATAGGATCGATTATGCGAACCGCAACGGGAATACAGATTTTAGTATCGTGGATAGTGACGGAACAAGATACAGTTTCTCATCGCAGTACGTCGATTGGGTGCGAGATTTCAACGCGATGGAGGCTCCGGCACCGACTGCATGGAAATGCACTCGTATCGAGAGTGCCGACGGCAGCGATGCGATCACCTTCTCGTACCTACCTTATGAATCCAATCTGGTTCGACAATTGGAGGGATCGCACGATTTGTACGACGATGCCGAGATTTCAGGTTCCGGCTCTTCAATGTTTGAATCGCTGGCTCGAGCGCCCCGACAGGAGCTGCATTACGGAATGAATACTTCGTGCGATTATTTTCTGAGAGGAGACAATGAAATTGCCGACGGTTGGGAGATGGAAACTGCGCCCGAACAGGATGAAAGCGCACAATTTGCCCACAAAGTCCTCAATACGATACACACCCATTACATCGACAGAATCGAATTCCGCGGCGGTTCCCTGCAATTCGTCTACGAACAATACAACTCCAATCGCACAGCGATTCGCAGGCCCATTCTGACACGTATCGAGGTTTACGATCTGCAAGGCGTGCTGCGCAAGACGATCCTGCTGACACAATCCATCGATACGGGGTATTACCTCGACGAAAATTTGGCCATGATGTACGGCCGTTACCTGAACGCACTGACGATCGACGCTCAACGTTATCGATTCGAGTATGGAGCGATGCACTACGGAGATTCTTTCTCGGATTTCTGGGGACATGCGCGTATGGGCAGCTACGACCGCGGAATTCCTGCTATTGCACGCCATTATACGACGATCGAGAAAGGCAGCTCACCCCGAGACCGTCACGGTAACAGATTGATCGATACGTCTCTTTCGGAATATGAGAGATATATTCCGTCGTACTACACATCCGAGATTTATCTCTATACGGCATCCCCTAAAAAACTGCTTACGATTACCTATCCCACAGGCGGCTATACGGAGTTCCACTGCGACCACAACCAGTTCTGCGATCGCTCAGGCATAAACCGTTATATCTCGAGTTACCGCATTCGGGACATCCGTGCGTTCGATCGTGACAGTATGTTGCTCAAACAGACACACTACGAATACGGAGCCAATGAAAGCGGCAACGGCATCATTCGTCATGAACCCGACACGAGCGAGGAACAGGGTAATTGCCATACCTTACAGACGATCGTCTATTATGAGACGTACAATGGAGCGACAACGAACACCCTGCGGTTACGTTGCAGGACATATTATCCTCATACGACGTATCGTACCAACTACGACGACGGGAGCCATGTCCAGTACGACGAGGTGGCCGAATACCAAAGCGAAGGTGGAGTTCTGTCCGGAAAAACCGTCTACAAATATACGCTCGATCCGCCGCTCGAGGGCTCGCTGAATCGCCCCGCAATAGCACTCCCCGGAAGTCCCTATCCCATGGAAATGGAATCTTGGCATCAAGGAAGTCTCGATTCCGTCATCCAATACAAGTATGTCGACGGTCGTTTCGAATGGCTCGTCCGCAGAGATTATACCTATATGCCGTATCTCTCGGCTAAGAAAATTTTCAGAGGACGTGTCTGGCCAACTACCCGGCATGTACAGATCGAAGCGAATGGCTCCTTACGGGAACAACCTCGGTTGACAACTTCACCCTACGACGACAATAAAAATACATATAGTTACTCCTACAATGCCATCGACGTGGGTTGTATGCAGCTTTCGGAGGAGGTTATCGAGCAGCGCGAAGACGACGGACGCATCCTGCGCCGACGGACGAACTATTATTACGACACGAATCCCTATACCGCCAGCCGCAAGGAGACGACCTACGCCGACGGACGAACCGTCACCGAGCGGACGCTCTACGCCGAAGACTACCTGCCGTCGAGCGTGCAGACGATGCTCGATCGCAACCTTCTCTCGCTCCCGCTCGAACGGGTCGTCTACACCGACGAGACCGTCACGCACGGCGATACGTTCCACTACGATCTCTACGGGCGTCCCGACAGCCTCTCGACGCTGGCTTCGCTCGACCTCTCGCCCGCATCGTTCCGCTTCTCGAACCGCAGCTCTACGGGCGGGAAAGGCGCCTATACGCCCGACACGCATTACATCGGACGGGCGTCGCTGCGCTACGACGCCGACGGCAACATTTGCGAGGTGCAGGCCGTGGGACAGCCTCCGATCTGTTATCTGTGGGGCTACAAGGGTCAGTACCTCGTGGCCGAAATCCGCAACGCCGCATACGACGAGGTGACGACCGCCTTGGGTGCGGCGACCGTCGAGCGTATCCGTACCTCGGTCGTGCTGTCGGAGGGCGATCTTGCGGCGCTCGACGGCCTGCGAACCAGCCGCAAGGAGTGGCACGTCACCACGGCGACATACATCCCGCTGGTGGGGATGGCCTCGATGACCGATCCTTCGGGACGTGAAACCACCTACGAGTACAACGCCCACAACCACCTGATGCGCGTGCGCGACCACAAAGGCAAGGTCGTAAACGAGTATGAATATTCCTTCGACCAGTAATACAAATCCTGCAATCCCATGAAACGACATATTCTTTTATTTGCCTTCCTCCTCTGCTCCGCAGGACGGATCGGGGCACAAGATTCCGGATCGAACTGGATCAAGACCCGAACGGCGATCTCCGAAACCGGAACGACGATTACCGACATCACCTATTACAACGGATTGGGACTGCCGTCGCAAACGACGAATGTCCGAGCCTCCGTCAACGGGTACAACATCGTGACGCCGATCGTATACGATGCCCTGCTGCGCAGCGATGCGACGGCCTACCTTCCTTTCGAGGCGACTTATTATTCGGACGAGGAGGAACTGCCGAATAGTACGGCGATTTCGGAGCAGAGAAACTATTATGAAGAACGATACAGCTCCGACTATGAGCGCTCCTTCACGGAGAAGGTCTACGAGGCGTCGCCGCTCGGGCGCGTACGCAAGCAGGCGTTGCCCGGTTACATGAAAGACTACGAAGTCCTCTACACCGAGTTCGATTACCGGACAAACGACACCGACGAGGTGCGATGGCTCGCAGTGGGCGTCGACGGCGAACTGGTCTGCGAGGGGTGCCACGACGCCGGAACGCTCTCATGCACCGTGACGACCGATCCCGACGATCATGTCGTGCAGAGCTTCACCGACGGACTGGGGCGGACGCTGCTGAGCCGCACGTTCGATGACGACGAACCGATCGACACCTACTCCGTCTACGACGATTACGGCCGGCTGCGGTGGGTCGTCACGCCCGAAGGCAGTTACCTGCTCAGCGATTCGCTGACAGTCCCCGTCGACGACGATTTCGCCGAAAAGTATTGCTACGTCTACACCTACAACGATCGCGGCCTCATGGTCGAGAAACGAATGCCCGGACGCGAGGCGGAGTATATGCGCTACGACGAAGGAGACCGTCTTCGAGTGTCGCAGGACGGCAATCTACGCGCGAAGAAGCAGTGGATAAGCTATTCGTACGATGCATTGGGACGGGTGCAGGAGCAGAGCCTCGCTGTCGAAGCGGAATTGATCCCCATAAGGTCTCAGGCTGGCGTCTCGATCGGTGAGCCGATCGAATCTGTCGAACCGCCCTATTTGGGCTCTTCGGTACCGTTGCGGAAATATGTTTACGACACCTATCCATCGGAGGTACAGGCGGCAGGGCTCGATTTCCAGTCGATAGAAGGTCTGACGGCCACGGACGGTGAATCGCTGCGCTACGACAATGCCACGGGTTCGCTGACCTACGAGAAACTCGCCGTGCTGGCCAACGATACGATCACGGGCTATCACCAGCGCGCCTGCTACTACGACTACAAAGGACGTCTGATCCAGATTGTCGAGCGCGACACCGAGGACGGCATCCTCTGCACCTCGAAGCGCTACGATTTCGTGGGAAACCTCATCGCACAACGCGAAAGCTACACCCGCGCGGGCAAGACCGACGACATCGACCGCACCTTCACCTACGACGATCGCGGGCGGTTATTAAACGAGACGACACAGGTAAACGGCGGCGAGGAGGCTGTTGTCTACTACGAGTACGACGAGCTGGGAAGGCTTGCTGCGCGGCGTCTGGGCGAGGGGACGTCGGCGATCGCTGAACAGTCGGAATACGACATCCGAAGCTGGCTGACCAAGAAAAGCAGCGAGCTGTTCGACATGTCGCTCGGACACTCCTATACGGGAAATATCACCTCGTGGCAGTGGCAGCACAAGGGAGACCCGTCCGGCGACGGCCCGCAGAACCGATATGTCTTCACCTACGACGGCCTCTCGCGGCTGGCGAACACGACTCAGTATGTGAACGGGGAATTGAACAAGCAGAATGTCGAACGTTTCCTTACCTATGACCGCAATGGAAACCTTCAAACTTTTATTCGTTATGAGAATGGCTCCTGTGTATCGAACAGCACCTATAATTATTCGGGGAATCGACTTGTTTCGTATTGTCCGGGAACAGTCTTCGAACGGGAGGACGTAGGTATCGGAGAGATTATTGTCCCCAAGAAAGGGATCGTTTTTCCCCTAACCGTTCAACTGCATCAATACGATGCGAACGGTAACGTTACAAAAGACTGGGAGCGAGGACTGGATATGTCATATAATTGTCTGAATTTGCTCGAATATGCCTCGGACAACGATGCGAATGCCATAAATTATTGTTATCTTGCAGACGGTACGAAACTTTCGGTGACGGACGTCGGAGAGAACGGCTTGTACTATTTGGGTTCTTTGGTATATGAGAAGCATGCCAATACAATTGGATTGGAAAGTGCCGGGTTCAGCAGCGGCAGGATCGTGGCAACAGCCGGCAACGACACCGAGATTCGTTATTTCCTGACCGATCATCTGGGAAGCGTGCGTGTCGTGGCGACAGACAAGGATAACGTGCTCGAACGCAACGACTACCAACCGTTCGGCAAACGGTGGAATACCGCGTCGTTGCCTGTTTCGGATAACCGCGACCGCTTCAACGGAAAGGAGGATCAATCGTTCGCCGGCCTGCCGTTCTCGGACTACAGCGCCCGAATGTACGACCGAGAACGAGGACGATGGCTCTCGCAGGATCCCAAATCCGAGGACTATTTCAGTAGTACGCAGTATGGTTTTTGTGGAAATAATCCAATCCGCTACATTGACCCGTCAGGAATGGCTGTACAAAAAACAGACTCAGTACAAGTTATTGATATTGACCCCATAACAGTTACTACTTATAGAAATAACCCGTTGTCTAATGCGGTATTACTCTTTATGTGGTCTGCTGCTGAATGGGGTGAAATGTGGAATAATGCGACCGGTCATGTAAATTCGACATTCAATAATAATTTAGTCACGGGAATGAATCTGTGGAGTTCAATTGCAATCTCGTGGGGTATATCAAAATGATTTAGGTCTTCAGGGAATATTACAAAATCCACAAAAAAACAAATATATAAAAATGCAGACGATTTGATTTCTGCTGCAAAAGAATTGAAGCGATTAAAAGGTGGAGTTAGACAAGGTCGTGTAATAGGCAATATAGATGAAATTTTTCAATCCATTTCACAAGGAGGACAGCGAATAGGAAAAAATAGTTTTCGATTACCTGATGGTACTATTATAACTAAATATTCTTCTTCCACGACAGGGGTACCAACAATTCACATAAATAAGCAAGGACAGCTTTTTAAAATTAGAGTAGAAACCGGTATTAATATTGAATGAACATGAAAAATTTCTGTGAGAATGTTCAAGCAGTTTTCCATATAGCAGACAAATACACCAAGACGCATCTTCCGTTTCAGATTTTTGTGAATAGGGAGTTTAAGTTCTTAATTACATCGGGAGGAGCGTTCGTGGACAATAAAAATGAATATATAAAATTTTCGAGTGTATTAAATACTATCGGGGAAGAGTATATATGTTTGCTTGAACATATTGATAACCAATATGCAAGTGATAGTCCATTTAAAGGAGTAATAAAAACTTGCGAAGGCTTTGAGGCATTTAGAAGATTAGAAACTACATTCGATCCTCATTTTGGATTGATTTTATCGAATTTTTATATTTTTGGAGCAAATCCGAATTGGGGAATTTACTTATGTGAATATCCAGCAATAAAATTGATAGGGTGTGTTGACAGATACATACCGGCATTTAAAGACGCTTTTAATATTAGAGGGACAGGTTTTGAGGAAGTGGAGCCCTTATTAGAACAAGAATTCGGACAAAATCGAAATTTTCAAAATAAATTGATCGAAAATTATCATTTGTAAGTGCTCTTCATTACTCATAATCATAACAACGACGCATATTTAAAAATTCGTAAACGGCCGGAACGTGCATTTTCAAAATAATTTTTTACATGTATATAATAAAGAGAAACAGACTTATGGGATTGTTACCATATGAAGAGCCAAGATTGGTTATGGATTAATTAAAGATTGAGGAGCGAAAATATTTTCGCTCCTTTTTGTTCATCCTAATCGAAAACTAAGTGGAATAAAGAATATTATTCGATGTAGATAACGTACGATTGTCGCGAAATATTCGTACCTTGCAGATGGTACGAAACTCTCTGCGGTGAATGCCGATGACTGCAGTTTTGCGTATCGAGGTTCTTTTACATACCGTGCGGATGCCGGAGGCGACCGTGTATTCGAGAGTACGCCGTTCGGCGGCGGACGAATCGTGGGGACGGTCGACGATGAAACCGAGGTTCGTTATTTCCTGACCGATCATTTGGGAAGCGTGCGTGTCGTGGCGACAGACCAAAACAACGTCCTCGAACGCAACGACTACCAGCCTTTCGGAAAACGCTGGGTAACGCCTTCGTTGCCTGTTTCAGATAACCGAGACCGGTTCAACGGCAAGGAAGATCAGGCATTCGCAGGCTTGCCGTTCTCGGACTACGGTGCCCGTTGTTACAACAAACTTAACGGGCGGTGGCTCTCGCAGGATCCCTTGCAGCAATACCATAGTCCGTATGTTTTCTGCGGGAATAATCCGATCCGGTTGGTCGATCTCGATGGAATGGAGGCCCGTGATTCGACGAGTGTGATGATCCCTCCGGTTATCGTTTATCCTTCCGAAGATGGTGAAGGAGGTGGGCACAGTAACTCTTTCTGGGGGTCTCCCATACCCGGTTATTCACTTGATGAGATTTATGAAGCCTTTAAATCAAGTTTTAAATAGATTGATTGTCGGGAACCGTCTTTATAAACTACATAAATCTTATATCAGATACGATTATTCTCATTGAAGTTAGTAAATTTGTCAAAGCATATTGAATTTGTATAATTGAGAAGAGCCCCTACCAGGTACTAAAACATCTTTCAGATATTGCAGTAGATTTGTCAAATCAGTTCATCAGTGTCCTGATTTTAATGAAATACTGATGACATCAAATATAAACTCCTAAGATATGAAGCTCGGTATGTCGTCAGCACAAACAAGATTCTTTCACGTAGTTTTGCTGATATGTTTATCCGGACTTTCAGGTTGTTACGGTGAAAAGCCGGACGAACTGACCGATTGCCTGGATCATGCTATCGACAACAAGGTATCATTCATCCGGGAAAAAGACCGAACGATCGAAGAGGCAAAACGGATGCTTCGAGCGGATTCGCTCTCCGCAGAACATGAGTACGATATAAATCTGAAACTCTATGAGGAGTACCGAAAATACATCCTCGATTCGGCGGTGCGCTACGTCGAGCGGAATCTCGAAATCGCTCGCGAACTCAAATCCTCTCGAAAAATATATCAATCGCTGCTGCAACTGGCGCCGTTATACTCTTTCTCCGGCCGGTATATCGACTCCCAGGCGGTTCTGAAATCGATCGATCCTTCGCAGCTTCCCGAAGAGATGCTCAGCAGGTATTACGAAGTCTGCATCCAATTTTACGACCATTACGGTCTGGCCAGCTCGAACAAATACCATGATATCAAGACGGCGCTGCGCGATTCGCTAATGAAAACAGCTGCTCCCCGATCCAGAACGTATCGTTCGAATCGCGTGACACAGCTTATGAACAGCGCCGATCCGTCGAACTACGCTCTTGCCGAAAGGATACTTGCGGACCTTCTCGCTCAAACGCCGAGAGACACTCCCGATTATGCCAGTTCGAATCATCAGCTGGCCAAACTCTACCAACGGATGAACCGACTCGATCTGGCCAAGAAATACTACACGATTTCTGCCATAACGGACATCCGGTGCGCTATCAAGGAGACCTCCGCCCTTCAAAATCTAGCACTTATCTATTTCGACGCAGGCGATGAGAAACGGGCTTTCAAATATGCCCAGTCTGCCATCGAGGATGCCGTATTCGGCGGTGCGCAGGTTCGTACCACGCAAATGGCGGAGTTTTATACGATGGTCAACGCCGCATTTCGCGATAAAGAGGCCGCTGCAAAACACAACCTTCAGTGGTCGCTACTACTCATCAGTTTGTTGTCCCTATCTCTTATTTTGCTTATCGCTCAGATCCTCAAACAGATGAAAAATATATCCAAGATCAAGGAGCGACTCTCCGAGAGCAATGTCCGACTGACGGAGCAAAACCGGGAAATCATCGAAACGAATAGTCTGCTTACCGAATCGAATATGGTCAAGGAACAGTATATCACTCAATTCTTCGACCTGCATTCGAACTACATCGACAAATTCGAAACCTACCGTAAATCGTTGAACAGGCTGGCTGTAAACCGGCAAATGGAGGAACTTTTCAAGCAATTGAAATCGAACCGGTTGATCGAACATGAAATAGACGAACTGTATACCCATTTCGACAACATATTTTTGGGGATGTATCCCAATTTCGTCTCCGATTTCAATGCCCTGTTGAAAAAAGATGAACAGATCGTTCCCAAATCCGGGCATCTTTTGAACAGGGAACTTCGCATTTACGCGTTACTGCGGCTGGGTATTACCGATAGTGCCAAGATCGCTTCGTTCCTGCGCTGCTCGATCTCTACCGTATATAATTATCGCACGAAAGTGCGCAATTGCGCACTCGTCTCACGCGATGATTTCGAAATCCGGGTGCGAAAGATCGGCGGAGAACGTGTCGGCACGAGCAAGTGATCCGAACGGGAAAAGGGAATGCTGCGGGATATTTCAGAATCGAACGGCCGTATGAGCGTTCTTTACCTTCGGGCAAAGAAAAAGCGGTGCGGAGGATTCTCCGTACCGCTTTCGGGCAGACGCGTGTAGGGTTGGCGCGATCACGGGAATCGAGGCCGATCCAACCGGATCTCGATGTGTCGCCGTCCTGTCTCGTCCGCCGCGATGAAATGATTCGCGGATTTCCGGCCGTCGACCCGGAAATCGACGATTCGGTAACCTTGTCCCTGCAAGTCGATGTCGAGTGTCATCTTCCCGAATTTTAGTCCTTTGATAGACAGCCGATTGATTCCTCTCGGCAGATAGGGCCGTATCTCTATGCCGTCCGGATTTGGACGAAGGCCGCAGATACCCTGACAGACCATAGTCATGTATCCTGTCGCCGACCAAGTCTGGTGGCGGCGGGAGTGCCATACGGCGCGGCCGGCCTGATTTCCACCTTCCGGTTTCCCTGTTTCGGGATCGAATATCTCATAGAAATTGTAATTTCCCTTATCTTCATCCAACGCCAAGGCCGCCATCGCCCTGAATTCGTGTTCGAAAATATCCCAGTCACCGGTCACCAAGGCGGCTTCTGCATAAAAGGCATTGACGAAGGGCCAGATCAAACGGTTGTGCCGTCCGGGACGCTCTTTGGAAAATCGCTTGAATGTCGGCGTGATCGAAGGGACTCCGTACTCGGTCGTTTCGTTTCGAATCAGCGTCAAGTGTCCTTCCAGAGGGGTTACGATACCGGAGAGAATGGCAAAGGCATTTCCCAATGCCTCCTGATGCTTATGAACTCCGCCTTGCTCGTCGATAGCATAATAGAGTTTTCCCCGCGGACTGAAGAAATTTCGGCGGATATTTTCCTTCAATGTTTCAGCTTTGCCTGCATACTCGACATGCTCGGTTTCTCCTAATATCCGGTGCATCTCGTTCAAAGCCCGATACGCCATATAATAAACACAGTTCGTGCTCAGACACTTTATATTCTGCGTATTATGCCGCATGACGCCCGAAAGGTCCGGTTTGGATGCATCGTAAATGGGTTCTTCGAATGCCGATATGCCGTCGTTGAACACCGAGGGTCCCGTGAACAGGCCGTAGCTCGGATCGTAAGCCACCGTCTCGAGCTGTTTCATCGTATTGCGCGAGCAGATATAGGCTTCTTTCAGGAAATTCGTATCGCGGGTAAGCAGATAGTGATAATAGGCTCCCTGCACCCAAATGATCTTATCCCAATATTGATGTCCGACGGTTCGTCGCCCGTCGGTTACATGCCACAGGGAGCGTTCCATCACCTCGGGGATGAACAGATCCGTCCCGTTCCATGTATTGATGGCCACATCGCGGGTCCACTCTCCGCCATAGTCGGCACCTGCCGCCAGAATGCTGTCGCGAATATTGTAACGGACCGTCTTCACGGCCAATTCCCACGCTTCGTTCACTTTTGGACAATCTGTTTCGAACATCATCCCCGAGCCGGTACGATGAGGCCTGCACGAAACCAGCACGAGGAGTGTCAAAAGAGTTGTAATGGCATTTTTCATATTTTCATGATATCGTTAAAAGTTCATAGGGGATTGTCGATCGGAACATCTGCCGTGAATTTCTCGTGGAAACCGGATGTGAGTTACGGAATCGTTAGGTATACGCTGACGGGATAGTGGTCCGACGGCAGGCGGGCTTCCCGATTTCCCGCGCAGTCCACCGACCAATAGGGGTTCGTTAGCAAACCGTAGCGGAGGACTTCGATGCCTCGAGTGACCAGAACGTGGTCGATACGCTGGCCGGTCCATCTCTGCGGGTCGAATCCGTTGACCGTTCCGGTGGCAGCCATGCGAATGGGTGCCGCTTCGAAAGAGTCCGTCAGGAATCCAGTCTTTACGAGTTCCCGGTAGCTTTCGCTGCGTTGATCCACATTGAAGTCTCCGACCAGAATCGTCTCTCCGCAGTCCGAATGCCTGCGGATCCACTTCACGATCATGCAGGCGCTCTTCTTCCGAGCCTGCTTTCCGACGTGATCGAAATGCGTATTCAGGAAGTACAGGGTATTTCCGGTGTTTCGGTCCTGCAATTGTGCCCAACTGCAAATACGCGGATATTTCGCATCCCATCCCACGCTCGGCTTATCGGGAGTTTCCGACAACCAGAAACAGCCGGAATCCAGCAAGATGAAGCGATCTTTTTTATAGAATATCGGAGCGTACTCGCCGGACGTTTTGCCGTCGTTGCGGCCGACTCCGATACAACCGTAGTCACGAGACAAACGGTTCGACAAGTCGTCGAACTGGGATTTAAGAACCTCCTGCATGCCGACCAGGTCGAACGACTCGTAGGCGATCTGATTGCAGATGACCGGACATCGCTGGCTCCACCCATTGCCTCGTTGTTCATCGGCCGGGTTCGCATACCGGACATTATAGGATGCCACATGAAACTGCTGTCCATACGTGAACAACGTCGTGAAGACAAAGAATAAGGATGCAAGTAACTTTTTCATTGCGGGTGAGATTTGGGTCGAAGTCCGGTTCTTTTTCGAAATCATGCCGGATGGAACGATCAGGGATAGCGGGGTTTATCAATTTATCAGTTTGCAAATTTATTCCATAAAGCGCTTCGAATTCAATCTCAAGAGAAAAATAGAGTTCTTGTTACGTTGCAAAATATTAGAAGGCAGCGGATTCCTCTTTCGGCCGGCTTCGAATAAAGTAGATTCCCGCCTTCGTTTCCGCAGGCTTGCCAAACAAGGGACCGACCGGAGTTCGGACAAAAAGTCGCGAGCGTATCGCACGACAAATCGGAATTCCATCTACTATTTTACGGACGGAACAGAATATCATATCGCTTATTTTGAACAGATTAAGTCTCCTGCACGACTACTTTCCCGAACGATACCGTTATTTATGTCGTTTTATGGGATAATTTTGAATTCCGAAACACCTAGTGTAAACAACCGAATGAACCCTCTCTCTTTCTTTCGAAAAAGCGCGCCGTCGGCACCCTTCGCGGGAGACGACGCGGCGCGCATGAAACTGTATCGGAA
>ENA-UEQO01003371-UEQO01003371.1-human-gut-metagenome-genome-assembly--contig:-NODE-3371-length-12519-cov-5.224642_pt1 | contig 12519 bp, 8 predicted proteins | sample MGYA00242938_ERZ507940 | MGnify/ENA primary metagenome ERZ507940 (study PRJEB26167, sample SAMN06115517) | human gut metagenome | host: Homo sapiens | place: China:Chongqing | collected 2014-12-03... | reverse complement strand
GAAAAGGATCCGAAGTTTTTGGTGATTCATGGGGATGCCGATACCGTTGTTCCTCATTGCCAGAGTGTCTTCTTTAAAGATGCTTTAAGTGCAAAAGGACGATTGGAAGAGTTTATTACCGTACCCCAGGGACAGCACGGTCCTATAACTTTCAATGAGCAGACTTTTAAAAAGATGACTGAGTTTTTCAGGAAGCAGGCTGCCATGGATTTGTGTCCTGCAAATATAACACTTGTGCCACATATACGCCCTGGCAGCAAGAAAAATCCTCCTCAAAAACAGTTTTATACCCTTTATTAAGGGGATTACCTGTTATTTTTGCACTTAACATTAACATTCGAATAGTTATTTTGGAAAGTATCATAGCCGGCCCAGGCTTGATATTCAAATGATACTTCACATAATACAGATGTAGTTTTAACAATACTTGCAACTATGAAGATACTGTTTCATTTCACAATAACTCTGTTCGTTCTTAATCTGGTTACCTGTAACCAGACTAAGAGCCCGGAACCGGTAAAGCAATATACATTTATCGGCGGCAAGGAAGGAGATAAGATGGACACCACTTCCTTTGACTCTTTGCAGTTAAGCGATCCCTTTATCCTGGCCGATGAAGAAACACAGATGTATTATCTGGTTGGAAGTGGCGGCAGTTTATGGAAAAGCACGAATCTAAAGATGTGGACAGGTCCCTATCAATACATTACTGTGGATACAACTTCCTGGATTGGAACCGCTCCAAGGATATGGGCCCCGGAGCTCCATAAATATAAAGGTAAATACTATTGTTTCGTCACCTTTACCAATCCCAAGATCATAGTAGACACTGTACCCAACAGATACAATGTGCAACGTCGTGCCACCCATATCCTTACATCCGACAAAGCAGCAGGTCCCTACCACCCCATCAGCGGCACGGACTATCTGCCGGAAGACTGGTCTACACTCGACGGTAGTTTCTGGGAAGAAGACGGAGTACCTTATATGGTCTTTTGCCACGAATGGATGCAAACCGTAAACGGAATGATCAACTACATCCAACTTGCTCCGGACCTGTCAGAATCAATAGGGACCGCTACTACCCTTTTCAGAGCATCCGATGCCCCATGGCCAAGAGAAATGAAATCGATAGGTGAACTCACTTTCGGCATGGCGCTGGAAGGCTATGTGGCAGATGGTCCGTTCCTGTTCCGGACAGGTACGGGACGTTTAGGAATGTTGTGGTCCAGTTGGAGCAACAGCCGTTGTGCGCAGGGAGTGGCTTATTCCGGGTCGGGTAAACTTGCCGGCCCCTGGATTCAGTGCAATACTCCTCTGATACCTAATAATTCAGGGCATGGTATGTTATTCCGTACATTCGATGGAAAGTTGCTGATGTGCCTGCATCACCAAAGCCTCGACTCCGAGAACCCGGGTCCACGAAGACCCACACTGTTCGAAGCCGATATTTCAGGAGATGAAATTAAAATACTGGGGAGATATCATCCTTAGCAACCAAGAAATAAAAACATAATTTTATACCATGAAAACAACATTATTATGAAAAAGGTATTAGTAACCTGTGGTTTGTTATTCTCCCTATCGGGGTGGGGACAAACATTGCCGTATCAGAATCCCGAGCTAAGTCCAGCAGAAAGAGCGAAGGATTTAGTGAAACGCTTGACTTTAGAAGAGAAAGCGCTCTTGATGTGTGATGATTCGGAAGCCATTCCACGCCTGGGAATAAAGAAGTTCAATTGGTGGAGTGAGGCCCTTCACGGGGTAGCCAATCAGGGAAATGTAACAGTCTTCCCCGAACCGGTAGGAATGGCCGCTTCATTCAATGACAAACTGGTATTCGACATTTTCAATGCAGTCTCCGATGAAATGCGTGCCAAGCACAACGAGCGCGTACGCAACGGACTGGAAGACGTCCGTTTCCACAGTCTCTCCGTCTGGACTCCCAACGTAAACATCTTCCGTGATCCCCGTTGGGGACGTGGTCAGGAAACTTACGGGGAAGATCCTTACCTGACTTCACAAATGGGTATTGCAGTGGTAAAAGGATTGCAGGGACCTGAAAATGAGAAGTATCGCAAACTACTTGCATGTGCCAAACATTATGCCGTACACAGCGGTCCGGAATGGAGTCGTCATACCGCCAATCTGAACAACGTCAGTCCCCGCGACTTGTGGGAAACTTACCTGCCTGCGTTCAAGGCACTGGTACAAAAAGCCGATGTACGCGAAGTGATGTGTGCCTACCAGCGCCTGGACGATGATCCTTGTTGTGGAAACACCCGTCTGCTTCAACAGATACTCCGTGATGAGTGGGGATTCAAATATCTCGTAGTCTCCGATTGTGGAGCCATTGCCGACTTCTGGACTTCCCACAAAAGTTCCTCCGATGCCGTACATGCAGCCGTCAAAGGAACCATGGCAGGTACAGATGTGGAATGTGGATACGGATATGCTTATCAGAAACTGCCGGAAGCCGTATCCAAAGGATTGATAACGGAAGAAGAAGTAGACAAACATGTGCTTCGCCTGATGGAAGGACGCTTTGAACTCGGAGAAATGGACGACCCGTCATTAGTGAACTGGACAAAAATACCGATGTCGGTAGTCAACTGTAAGGCTCACAAAGATTTGTCACTGAATATGTCACGCCAGACAATGACACTCTTACAGAACAAAAACAATGTATTGCCTTTAAGTAAATCCATCCGCAAGATTGCAGTTATCGGTCCTAACGCCGATGACAAACCTATGCTGTGGGGCAACTACAACGGAACTCCGAATCAGACCATTACCATCCTGGACGGCTTCAAAAGTAAACTGAAAAAGAATCAGATCGTCTACATGAAAGGCTGTGACCTGGTGAATGACCAAACATTGGAATCCTATCTTGACCAATGCAGCATAGATGGGAAACCCGGCATAAAAGCTACATTCTGGAACAATCCGGAACGCCAGGGAGAGCCTGTTTCTTCGCTCCGTACCACCCAGCCCATCAACGTAACTACATACGGATTACATACTTTCGGCCCGGGAGTGAATCTTGAAAAGTTCTCAGCCAAATACGAAACCGTATTAATCCCGAAGGAATCAGGCGAAATTCTCCTCAATCTCGAAGGTTGCAGTTACTTTGAATTATTGGTAAACGGCAAGTCGATGACTAAACACCGCACTTGGAGAACCACCGATACCCGCACCATGCTACAAGTGGAGAAAGGGAAAGAGTATAAGATAGAAATACTCTATGCACAAGTAGAAAACTGGGCTGCAAACCTGAAGTTCAACCTCGGAAAAGAATTCCCGATCAATTACAGTGAAAGCATTTCGAAACTTAAAGGCATAGATGTAGTGGTCTTCGTAGGTGGCATTTCGCCACAACTGGAAGGGGAAGAAATGCCTGTAAATATTCCCGGCTTCAAAGGGGGTGACCGTACAGATATAGAATTACCCGCCGTACAGCGAAACTTCCTGAAAGCTCTGAAAGATGCCGGAAAACAAGTAGTATTTGTCAATTGTTCCGGATCGTCTATGGCATTGCTGCCCGAAACGGAAAGTTGCGACGCTATTCTCCAGGCATGGTATGGAGGAGAACTGGGTGGATATGCTGTAGCCGATGTGCTGTTCGGTGATTATAACCCCTCCGGCAAGCTGCCCGTCACTTTCTACAAAAGTACGAAACAACTTCCCGACTATGAGGATTACTCCATGAAAGGACGTACATACCGGTATATGTCCGACCCTCTGTTCCCATTTGGATTCGGATTAAGTTACACGGATTTCGCCGTAGGTACAGCCAGTTGTAACAAAACCCAACTCCGTACAGATGAGTCGCTGACCTTGACTGTACCGGTCTCCAACACAGGCAAACGGTCCGGAACTGAAATCGTACAGGTTTACATACGCAAAACAGATGATGCTGATGGACCATTAAAGTCCCTGAAAGCCTATGCACGTGTAGAACTCGCAGCAGGAGCCAAACAGGATGTCAAGATAGAGTTGCCATCCGAATCATTCGAATGTTTTGATCCTTCTACAAATACCATGCGTGTGGCACCGGGTGAGTACGAGTTATTCTACGGAACAAGTTCCGCAGCCCAGGACCTGCAATCTGTCAAAGTCACTTTACAATAAAAGGAAGTCGCCCTATTTCGGGGCTTCCTATTATTTTTATTTTATCTTTGTGTCCGGATGAAGAAATAGAAAGCCCGTACACATTAAAAACAGTCAACTTATGAAAAACAAAAGACTATTTTTATTATCCGCATTTCTGGTAATAATAGGTACATTAAAAGCTCAGAATCCCATTATTACGGATCAGTTCACTGCCGATCCCACCGCCAAAGTTTTTGAAGGCAAGATGTATGTCTATCCTTCACATGACATTCCGAGCCCCATCGAGCGTCTGAAAGAATGGTTTTGTATGGCAGATTACCATGTTTTCTCGTCAGACAATCTGGTAGACTGGACAGACCACGGAGTGATCCTAAGCCAGAAAAATGTACCTTGGGTGGCTCCTGACTCCTATTCCATGTGGGCCCCCGAATGTGTACACAAGAATGGGAAGTATTATTTCTACTTCCCATCTACCCCTAAAGGCGAAGGCAAACGCGGTTTCAGCATCGGAGTTGCCATAGCCGACAAGCCTTACGGCCCTTTCACCCCGCAGGCCACTCCCATCGAAGGAGTCAACGGCATCGACCCTTGCGTGCTCATTGATAAAGACGGGCAAGCCTACATATACTGGTCAGGCCGCGGAATGTCAGTAGCAAAACTGAAAGACAATATGCTTGAACTCGCCTCAGAACCCATGCAAATTCAAGGATTACCCGAAGGATTCAAAGAAGGACCTTTCGCCTTTGAACGCAACGGAAAATATTACTTCACATTCCCCTGGGTAAAGGAAAAAACGGAAGTTCTGGCTTATGCGATGGGAAACAATCCCATGGGCCCCTTCGAGTTCAAGGGTATCATTATGGATGAATCACCAACCGATTGCTGGACCAATCACCACTCATTGGTGGAATACAAAGACCAGTGGTATCTGTTCTATCACCACAACGATTACTCCCCCGAATTCGATAAAAACAGATCGGCACGGGTCGACTCCTTATTCTTCAACGCGGACGGCACTATCCAAAAAGTAACCCCTACCCTGCGCGGAGTGGGCATAACAGACGCCCGGAAAGAAATTCAACTGGATCGCTACAGCCGGTTAAGCAATCAGGGAGCAGCCATCGATTACCTGAACCAGGCAAACAAATTCGAAGGCTGGAAAACTTTATTGAGCAAAAACGGTGCATGGGTGCAGTACAACCGGGTGAACTTCGGAGATAGTACTCCCCGGAAAGTGAAAGCAAGAGTAACCTCGGACAACGGAGGAACACTGCAAATACGTATAAACGGAACAAACGGTCCGGTTATCTCGGAAATAAAAGTTCCCAAAACCGATAAATGGACGAATATTGAATCCTCGGTTCGTTCCGCTCAGACCGGTATCCACGATTTATACGTGTCTCTAAAAGGAAACGGTAAAGTTGAAATCGACTGGATCAGTTTTCAATAACTAAATCTCCGGGCCGGATATGAAGTATACGAAGACAATAACGCTAATCACAACCCTGCTCTGCTTCCTGCAGGGGCAGGGTTTAGCACTTGCTCAGAATAATCCAAACCAATACAATTACCTTTATCTTACTATCCGGAACGGATTATGCGACAACTCCATCCGAACCATACACAAAGATCGCAACTCATTCATGTGGTTCGGAACCTCCAACGGGCTCGACCGTTACGATGGTTACGAACTGAAACACTACTCCACAGCTCCCAGGCAACCGTATCAGTTTATTGAAAGTAATTATATTAATGACATTGACGAAGACGACAACAACTATTTGTGGGTAGCTTCCGAAGCCGGCATCATGAGCATTGATCTCCTTCACGAAAATCTCAACTTCTATAAGGAATACTCCGGTAAAAATAATAATGTGCTTTACTCTCCCGTTCAGGCCCTGCTTGTCGACGATTTCAATAATCTCTGGGTGGGTAAAAGTGACGGACTCGCCTACATCATTCTGAACGAAGAAAGGCAGATAAAAGATATCCGGATATTGAAGAAAGACGTGAATATCAAAACCATTGTAAAACACGGTAGTGATATCTGGGCGGGAGGCGACAAGTGTTTATTGCATTTCACTCCTTCGGGCAAACAGGATTACAGCAATATCCCCGTAATTACAAACTTAGATACTTCACAGTTAATCTTCAACCGCCTGTTTTCGTATGGTGACTATCTGTGGATCGGTACCCAAAGTGGCTTATACTGCTATAACACCCAGAATCAGTTCTGCATACTCTATCAGCATAATCCCAATAATCCTCACAGCATTTCCTCCAACTTCATCACAGATATTGATAAAAATTCATCAGGCGACATCATTATCGGAACCAGAAACGGAGTGAACATATACCAGCGAAATGACCAATTCGTTACTTTCAGCAGAGGCATACAAGCCCGGTCCCTGAATGATAATATCGTCAACCGGATATTTGTTGATAAGAATGATAATATCTGGGTAGGGACCGACTTCGGCGGAATTAATATCATGGCTCCGCAACGCATAACTTTCAATTATTCACTGCAAGGGTATGAGAAAGGAGTGCCCAACATCATCAGCACGGTGCTCGAAGACAAAGAGGGAAACATCCTGGCAGGAATTGTAGATGGCGGACTTGCCATTAAGAGGAAAGGTGCTGACTCCTTTTCGCTCTTCAAACACAACCCGGGAGATCCGCACTCACTGGCTCACAACAACATCTCGGATATCATTCAGGACCTGCATGGCAATTACTGGATATCAACAATAGGCGGAGGGCTGGATAAACTGGATAAAAACAATCTGTCACATCCCGTATTCGAACATTACAACAGTTTGAATTCCTCCCTGACCTCCGATGACATCCATGACATAGCCCTGGACTCTGCCCGGAATGCACTGTGGATATGCAGCGGCAGCCATATCAATACACTCGATTTCTCTACGGGAGCTATCAATCGGCTAAAGTTCTACACACAGTCCAAGGAACCCGTTCATAACATGAATACAATCTTCATCGACTCACAGTCAAGATTATGGATTGGCGGAAACGGCGTGTACGTCATCGACCTGGAAAATTCCAGAAATACCTACGAATGTATATACTATCAGCACAAACTGGATGATCCCGAAAGCAAAATCAATGAAAAGATCACTTGTATATTCGAAACTAAAAAGGGGGAGATTTATCTGGGTAGCCTCGGAAATGGCATCTACCTGTTGGAAGACAACGGCAACAACGAAAAATATACATTCAAGAACTATGCCGTGCGCTGCGGTCTTTCGGACACCAGCATCTCGAACATTCTGGACGATGAGAACGGGAACCTGTGGATCAGTACCCTAAAAGGTGTTTACTTCTTCGATATCAACACAAAACGGGCCTTCAAATTCGATGAAGGAGACGGGTTGCTGGTGCCCCAGTTCTATAAAAGATCGGGCTGTAAGACCATCAATCACAATATGTTACTGGGAACTATCGATGGTTTCGTAACTTTCAGCCCGCTAGTAAACCTGCCCAAGCAAAAGCAGCGGACGATAACCCTCACCAGTGTTGTCTGTAACGGCAGCCAGCTGATACCTTATCTGAACAGCGACAATCTGCCCGTAAGTATCTCAACAACCAAGGAACTGCATTTATATCCACCACAGAATTCCTTTGAAATCACATTCAGCTGCCTGGATTATATCGAACAGGAGAAGGTGTTCTACTTCCATCGCATTCATGAACTGGAGGAGCACTGGAACACAGGATTGGTAAAGAGAAACGCCAAGTACACCAATCTGCCGCCGGGAAAATATACGCTGGAAATACGATGCACCAACCACGACAACACCTGGTCTACCGAAGCCACCTGTCTCAGCATTATTGTACATCCCCCATTCTATAAAACAGGATGGTTCTACTCACTTATCGCTATATTGATAATGTCCATTCTACTTTATATCATCTATTGGTATAATGCAAGGCAACAACATATCCAGAAACTTCTGAAAGAAAAGATAGAAAGCATGTCCGAGCAGATGGAGGCTATCAACAAAGAGAAGCTATCCTATTTCACCAACCTCGCACATGAGTTTAAGACACCCCTGACCCTGATACAAGGACCGGCAAGCCAGCTTGTCAGGCAAACCACCGATCCCAAAGAAAAAGAGGACTTACAGATTATCAACCGGAATGCTCAATACCTGCTTTCACTGGTCAACCAACTGATTGACTTGCGCAAGATCGATACCCAGAACTTAACGCTCAATTACTCTCAATTCAACTTCAGCAAGTTCCTGAATACAACAATAACCGACTTTTCCAACCTGATGAAAGAACGAAACATCAGCTTTGAAAAGATATACCGTCTGAAGAGTGACCATATCTATTCTGATAAGGAAAACCTGCATAAGATACTGTTCAATCTATTATCCAACGCCATCAAGCATACTCCCGATAAAGGAAAAATCACATTGCATGCCAACCAATTCATCGACAAATCGAACAAACTCATGCAGTTTATCTCCGTCACCAACAGTGGCAGCATAATAGCTCCTGACGAAATAGACAAAATATTCAACCGTTTCTACCGGATACCCGAACAGAACAAATATACAAACTACGGACAGAGCAGTACGGGCATCGGACTTCACATCGTAAAAGAGCTTATCAACCTATTAGACGGAACGATTAAAGTCAAGAGTTCGGAAAAAGAAGGTGTATCTTTCAGATTATATTTCCCCATTACGCTGGCGGACGCAGCGGAGAATGAAATTCATGAGGAATATAAAGAGCCCGTACCCGTTGAAGACAAAATCGAGCCGTTCATTCCTATAGACAGGAGCAAGCCGACTTTGTTATTGGTAGAAGACAATCCCGACATGCGTCATTATATCAAGAATATGCTGAAAGAAAAATACAATATCGCTGAAGCAAACAACGGTGAGCAAGGCTATAAGACAGCCCAGAATATCGTGCCCGATTTTATTGTATCTGATCTAATGATGCCCGTATGCGATGGTTCCGACTTCTGCAAAAGACTGCGCGAGGACAAGTTTTTAAGTCACATTCCTTTCCTGCTTCTCACGGCAAATTCAAGTGAGACTGCCCGGATAGAAAGCTATGAAAACGGAGTAGACGGATATATCACCAAGCCTTTCGAACAATCCGTATTATTAGCCCACATAGACTCCATCTTGAAGAACAGGGATTTGCGTCAGAAGAAATTCGTAGAACAAGACTTAAATCCTATCCTGCTGGAAGTGGGACAGCCCGACCAGCAGTTCATGAACGAAGTTATGAATATTCTGGAAAAGAACTATGCTGATCCTCAATTCGGTGTAAAGGATCTGACAGAAAGGCTGAACATCAGTTATACAGTGATTTATAAGAAATTCGTATCACTCACCGGACTTCCGCCGGTACGTTTCATCCAATTATACAGGCTACAGATTGCCAAGAAAATATTAGAGAGTAGCACCAATAACATCATTGTATCAGAAATAGCCTACCGGGTGGGATTTAATGATCCCAAGTACTTCACCCGTTGCTTTGTGAAACAATATAAGCAAACGCCCAGTTCATTCTTCAAGTAGCACGACCTTAGAATCAGGTCTGTTTACAGCACATTGCGGAAGGTTTCTATTTTATAACTATCAGATCGCCTTCCGCAAACCCAACTGTTATATGTTTCACCTGAAAAAGACTTATTACTTTCAGTTCTTTCTTTAACTCTTTCAGAACTTCCACCAGGCCGTTCAGTACTTCCTCCCACGGGATTTCGCTGGAAAGTTGCAAAGCATCACAGTTCCTTTCTCTCGGATCGAAATCTTCTTCACAAGCCCAGTCATCATTTTCCGCGTCATATTGTTTAGAGCCTGTCAGTTCGAGTGTATAGCAGCTCTGCCCATTTTCTTCGACAGCTTCCCACAAGTTGAAGTTCAATGCAATGATGTCATTAGGCAGGGTTTCGTATTCAGCAATGAACAAAAGCCACTGTTTTACAATGGCTTTTACTTTCTGTTTATCAAATACCTCCATAGGGGTACAGCAAGTCTGAAAGTCCGGTTTACTTTCATCGTTCCCCAATATGGAGAATAGTTTTTTCAAAATATTACTCATTCTTAATCAATTCAAAAGTGTAGCTTCCTAACTCAATGACATCATTAATATGATATGACTACAAAGATAATGACAAATTATAAATAAATAGTATCTTTGTTACCATACCATATTAATAACCTTTTAGTTGAGGAAAATGTTTTGCATGGCATGATTAAACATCAAATAAAGCAACCCGGTATCCAGATAGAAGACGTTATCTCTTTTTCTTCCAGATATAAATATGTGCTCCTACCGTTGCATATAGGCGGGTGACATCCATCTTGCCGGTATATGTCTCATCAATTGCTGCCTGCAGCCCAGTATTGTCAACTTTTAGTTTCCCAATTTCGCCTCCTATTAAACCGAGATCTACGCTCATACCTACTACCGAACTCAAACGATATTCAAGACCCACTGTGAAATTTCCACCTAAAGCATTGGCTGTACCACTGAGTTCCCCCAATCCGCTTCCTTTCACTGTCTCTTTATAGCGCAACCACCCCCAACCGATTGCGCCATAAATGGTTAATTTCTCTCCTAAAATCCATCGACCGGTAAATTGGGGGGCAATATACAATAGCCGCCCTATATCATCCATAACCATACCACGTACACCATCATAGAAAGCAACTGATTGCTTGGAACGAAATTGCTGTACAAGTACTCCCCATCCCCAACGATTGTAGTAACGAGACATTCCTACTCTCCAATCAAGTCCCGTAACGTAATTAGAAGCAGCCAGTCCCTCAACCTTTTCTACCGATGGAATATATCCTATGCCTGCACCTGCAAAAACGTAACCGATAGGTTGTTTATTCCAGTCCGTGCCCTTATGTGGTTGTGAGATAACCTCCTGTTTGGATTGTACCAGACCCTCGTTTATCTCCTGAGCATGAAGAGAGAATGCTCCCAAGATGCTGATTGCTAATAGAATGATTTGTTTTTTCATATTTTATGTATTAGTTTAATGTTTCAGTTCTCACCTTCAGGGGGATAAACTACTGTCCAGTTCATCTGTTCCAAATCTTCCAATTTGAGTTGGTAACGATATAAAACAGGAACATACTTCTGAATAGTGTCACAAGGAGCAGAACGATACTCATGGAACTTCTCTGCGTCCAATACCAAGTACTGTATATACGGAAGGAATCCAAGGTCTGACTCCCATCCGTATTTGCTTTCATAGAGATATGAACTATTAGCTAAAATGCCTTGTGTCGGAATTCTACATTCATACAAAGTGTCAGCATTTGTTATAGTAGCACACCACAATTGTTGACAAATTATTTCTTTATCAGATTTATTTACCAACGTTATATAACGCTGAATCGGCTGTTTTGGGCATGCGCATAGAAGAATGCATGCACATAACAATACTATTATCCTCATTCGTCTCATATTTATCTTACTCGATGATTATTATAATAAATTCCATCAACACTCATCACAGTTGCGTTCAGAAAAGCCTACTCGCTATAAGGAGGCCACATTTTTATATTACGCATAGCGGGAGTGGGAGGATAATAGATATCATGTTTTAAAAGTTCCATATCTTTTAGCGTCAAATCATATCGTTGTAAGATATTATAGTTACGACTTATTTCCTCCCAAGAATATTTTACAAGCGTATCAGCATCAAAAATAAATATGCGTATCGTATCATTAGACATTCTAAAAATCTCTTCTGCAGTAATTGAACCAGGTACTATAAATAAATTTACTGATTTCTTTTCCACGGTTGTAAATCCATAATTATATTGGGATGTAGCATCATAGTCTTGATAGGCAGGTACTAAAATATCTTGGATACCCAGATACCACATGTTTAAACACACATCTATTTCTCTATCCGATTGATTATACACCTCGAAGCCAAATTCATGCGTATTTGGGTCGCAGGAAGAACATCCTAACAATATTAGTAGTAGTTTGCTTATCAGTTTCATATTTCCATCTTTTTTGTTCAAGAATTTACTATATTTCGTATACAAATTTAGAATGATAGTGATAAAATCTCTTATTCTAAACCATACTGAAAATAAATAATACTCACTCTTCAGGGGGATATACGATTGTCCAATTCAAACTATCAAGCTGTGCAAGAGTGTACTCATACCTTTTTGCTACAAGATAATCTTCACGGATCTTCTCCCAAGGAACAGAGTCAACGACAGCCATGTCAAAAAGAAAGATTGTCATGACACCTGTAGAATATGGCAGTTTCATTTCATACCTCCAACTAGTTTGCTTTCTACGAACCGAATGGGGGGCTATAGCGAATTTTTTAATTCTGTCATCAAAAACATTACCCTCGACCTGTATTGTAGTATCAGG
>ENA-UEQO01003358-UEQO01003358.1-human-gut-metagenome-genome-assembly--contig:-NODE-3358-length-12561-cov-15.217639_pt1 | contig 12561 bp, 15 predicted proteins | sample MGYA00242938_ERZ507940 | MGnify/ENA primary metagenome ERZ507940 (study PRJEB26167, sample SAMN06115517) | human gut metagenome | host: Homo sapiens | place: China:Chongqing | collected 2014-12-03... | reverse complement strand
ACTACCGAAGACGGCTATATGTGCGGAACGACCGTCCCGCTGCCCGATGTTTTCAAGGGCAAGACCCATACGCACCGTCTGTCGAAAAATTATATCCGCATCGACTCATACCGTACTGCGTGGAAATGGGACGGGCAGCCCCTGCGGTGCAGTTGGTATGCATAATATAATGCTATTGAGAATATCATTACGCGCTACCGCCTGCATAAAACGCAGTGCGACAAGCGCCGCAAGGAGATCGATCGGGAGATTGAACATCTGAAGCAAGAACGGGAGCGGTTGAATGATCCGCATTGGACGGAAGGGCTGCTCCGTCCGGTCATGGCGGAGATCGTCCGCCTGACTCCTGAGATCGACTGGGAGAATAACGACGAGTTTTATCCGATAGACCTGCGTGGTGCTATCACGGTTTTCGGCAGAACAAAGCGGGGAAGACCTGTCTGCATCACCTTTACCGAGTCCGGACACGATTTGCAGTTCGATTCGGGGCAGATACACAACTCTTTCTCATTGAAAGTGCTGAAGGATATTGGCGGAACGAACAACATTATGGAATCTGTCGGCGACGGAGAACCGCTGCTGCATTATATCCGGCAGCGGATGCTCTTTCTGGAACAACACCCCGGAATGGGGAAATAGACCTAAAAATCAAGCCTTATGAAAATCATGTGTCAGGAGCACTACGATAAGGTAGTGCAATACGCCGAAAGCATCGGCGACAGCACGCTTCGGGAATGTTTGGAGCGCCTCGAACGCCGTGAGCAAAATCCCCATCATCCGTGCCAGATCGAACTTTACAGGGACTTCGCGCCCTATTCGTTCCTCTTCAAGGAACGCTATCCCGACGGGAGTCTGGGCGTTGTCGGCGGATTGGTTTATCATGGATGTCCGGATCGGTCGTGCTGTTTTATCGACCGTCCCTTTCACGGCTGGGCGACCCACACCTGAAAAACCGGTTATTTATGCGTATGAAAATTTTGCGCTATGCTGCAGACAGGGACAATCGGTTCGGAGATGTCCGTACCACCGTATCCGACCTTCGTCGGGGAGTGTATATCCGATTTGTCCCATGTTTGCTGCGGCGAATGACGAGCGATAAGACACAACTCTTGAAGGCGTATGCCGGACAAAGCACGGAAATTGCATATCATCAGGATAATTCGTATATTTGTAAAGCGAAACGAACTCCGGCCCATGACCATATTCGATGACTATATCCGAAATAAAGGCTGCTGCAAGGTCTCAAAGACATTACTTTGGGACTATGACTTGACGCAGTTCGACTGGCAGCGTTCGCGTAAGGTCGTCGTGCAGCGCATCATAGAACGGGGATGGCTCCGGGACTACTTCGCGGCGTTCGACCTCTACGGAGGCATCGAAGGCTTCCGGGAAATTATCAAAGAGGTTCCGACACTCTCGGCGCAGGATATGAATTTCGTATGTACGGCTTTCGGCCTTAAAAAAGAGGAATTGAGATGTTACACACGCAGACAGTTGCGCCGCAGACACTTGGGTTGTTGAAACAGTTGGAGGCCGAGCCCCGGCTTGCGGCGTTCAATCTGGCCGGAGGTACGGCTTTGGCCTTATATCTGGGGCATCGTGTGAGTGTCGATCTGGATCTGTTCACTCCGGAGTCGTTCGACGCCGGGGAACTCGAAGCGTTTCTTTCGCAGCGATACGGATTCCAAACGGCCTTCAGGCGCCCCGACACGCTGAAAGGCATGATCGACGGCGTTAAGATCGACTGCATAGCTCACAAATATGCATATCTCCGGCAGCCCTATGCGGAATCCGGAATCCGTTTATACAGCATCGAGGATATCGTCGCCATGAAGCTGTCTGCGATAGCCGACGACGGTTCGCGGCTCAAAGATTTCGTGGATATCGCCTGTCTGTCCACCCGCATCCCGTTTTATGAGATGCTCAAATGCTACGAACGAAAATTTCCGCAGGCAAATGTCATCCGCCCGTTCAAGGCACTCACATATTTCGATGACATCGATTTCGGTGAGGATATCGTCATGCTGAATTTCGAATACGACTGGAAACAGATCGCCCGACGACTGAAAGAGATGACAGTCCGCCAAGAGCATATTTTTTCGCAGTGGCCGTTAAAAGAACAGAAACGTCCCGTAGCGGAGGACAAGGATATGACCTCTATGAAACGGGGTCGGAAGAGATGAATCCGTATCCATGTTAAAAATGTCCGAACCCGGATTTTTATTTTCTAATATCACGATGCGCCGTTCTGCGGCAATACAATAAACCTGTTGGTATAATCATCGGATTGTCGATGGGCTTTTTTCAGTTCGGAAGTTTGTTTATCTTTGTCGGACAAAAACTTACAAAAATGACCAAAGCAGATATCGTAAAGCAACTCGCCCAGGAAACGGGCGTCGAAGCCGTGACCGTTTTAGCCGTCGTGGAAGGTTTCATGGAAGAGGTGCGAGCCGCACAGATCCGCAAGGAAAACGTTTTCCTCCGCGGTTTTGGTACGTTCCTGATTAAGCATCGCAAAGAAAAGACGGCGCGTAACATTACGAAGAATACGACGATCAAAATTCCGGCACACGACATTCCTGCATTTAAGCCTTCTCCCGCCTTCCAGCGGCTTTTGGAAAAGAAATGATTGCCACAACGCCCCGATTCGGATGTTCGAATCGGGGCGTTGCCGTTTTATCGCTGCCGGTGACCCGTCAGGCATTCAGGCGTGCATGGTCTGCGAGGAACTTCTCCAGCCCGCTGTCCGTCAGCGGATGTCTGAGCAGCCCTTCGATTGCCGCAAGGGGGCATGTCGCCACATCGGCACCCGCATCGAGACACTGGATAATATGCTGCGTATGACGGATCGAAGCGGCCAGCACCTGCGTTTTGTAACCATAGGTGCGGTAGACCTTCACGATGTGGGCTACCAATGCCACGCCGTCTTCGGAGATGTCGTCGAGACGTCCCACGAACGGAGATACATAGGTCGCTCCGGCCTTTGCCGCCAACAGCGCCTGCCCCACGGAGAATACCAGCGTGCAGTTCGTCCGGATATTCTTCGCCGCGAAGTATTTTACGGCCCGTATTCCTGCGGCCGTGCAGGGCAGTTTCACGACGATGCGGGGATGCAGTGCCGCCAGCGCCTCACCCTCTCGCACCATTCCTTCGAAGTCGGTGGCTATGACCTCGGCGCTCACGTCCCCTTCGACGATGTTGCAGATTTCAACGTAATGACGGTTGCAGTTCTCCGTACCCCGGATGTTCTCTTTGGCCATCAGAGAAGGATTGGTCGTTACGCCGTCCAGAACGCCCAGTTCATGCGCCTTGCGAATCTGCTCCAAATTGGCTGTGTCGATGAAGAATTTCATGGTTCGATAGGTTTTAGGTTTCCATAAAGATACGAAAATTCCATATAGGTTATACCGGATAATATCCGATTTTACATTGCGGAAATTCTTTACGACGCTGTCAGTGTCTGGAAAAAGTCCGTCGGCGGCTGTACGGCGGCATGCTGTCTTCCCGGATACCTCGGGCGGCGACATATCTCCGGTTCGGATTCACGAACCTTTGCGGGGATCGGAATTCTCGTTGCGATTTTCGGTTCTTCTCCCCGGGATACCGCATAGTCCTATACGCCGGACACATCCGTAGAAATCGGATGTTAGGACATTCGAACGTCCGGAATGTAGGCCGTGGGGATCGTTCCGTTTGCGGGCATCGTTTTTTTGCTTTACCTTTGCATCCCTGTAAGGAAAAGCCTTGTTTTTCCGGAAAATTCAGAGAGATAAAACTTTACCGAATCATGTATTGGATGGAGAATCTCCTGTACCTATCTATATTCCGATAAATCTTGCCTCAAAACAAACTGAGAAGGGAGATATATTATTAGCACGTTATGGTGGGTCTTTAGGAAAAGTATTTCATGCTGAACAAGGAGCGTATAATGTAGCTATGGCAAAAGTCATCTTTAAATATGAGAATCTTATATATAAAGAGTATGCTTACTATTATTATCTATCTGATTTATATCAAAACAAACTAAAAGAGATATCAAGAACAGCTCAAGCTGGTTTCAATAGCACAGATTTTAATGATATGTATTTCCCTCTTCCTCCCTTTACAGAACAAAAACGTATAGTTGCAAAAATACGAAAAGTTTTTTCTGTTTTTGATAATATTCAGAAGGTCTTAGAAGTGTAATAGACACACTTCTAAGACCTTGCTTTACCAGTTTACGACTTTATCTACAATTTTCTGCTGTTCACTAGCTGTACGGCGAAGATAGATACGGGTTGTTTCAATACTTTCGTGTCCCATAAGGTCAGCAAGCAAAGCAATGTCATTAAAACGCTCAAGAAAGTTTTTGGCAAATCTATGGCGGAACGAATGAGGATAAACCACTTCTTTGTTCATTCCGTATTTTTCGGCAAAATGTTTGAGTTGCGACGCTATTCCACGAGTGGTGATACGTTGTCCAAAACGATTTAAAAAGATATAGCCGGATGTTAAGTCTTGGCTTTTTAACCATTTATCTGCTTCTATTCGTAGATTCTTAGGAATGTATAACCGACGAATCTTTCCACCTTTACTATATAAATCAAGATAACCTACACCGATATGTTCTGCTTTGATATGGAGTAATTCACTGACTCGTGCTCCGGTAGCAGCCATAAACCAAACAATGAAATACCATTCATCATAACCATCAGCCTTGAGTCTGGATTTGAAAAATTTATAATCAGCATCGCTGATTACGTTTTCCAAAAAATTCTTCTGTTGTACCTTTACGAACTTCACTTTTAACTTTTCTTGCTTTGTAAACTCCAGATACTTGTTGATTCCTTGTAAACGTAGATTTACAGTTTGCGGCTTAAAGTTCTCGACTAAATACCCCTTATATGCTAAAAGGTTCTTCTTGTTCACTTCCCCATAATGGTTAAGAAAATACTCTACTGTCCACGCATACGAGTTAACAGTGTTTCTGGCAAGATTAGTTCTTACTAAATGATTTTTGAATTTTGTTACCATATTGCATTAATTTAGAATGAATATGATAATAATATAAAAGAACGTATCGCGCATTATACGAACTTGCCAGCAGGATGGGCTATGTGCAAGTTGTCTGATTTGTGTAAAATTGAGAATGGTTTTGCTTTCAGCAGCGATGATTATAAGTCACATGGAATACCACTAGTCCGTATATCAAATATCACTCATAATACAATAGATATAACCGACTGTGCTTATATTGAAGGTATTACAGACGATAAATTTAAGGTCTCAAAAGGAGACTTGCTTATTGCCATGTCTGGCGCAACAACAGGAAAAATGGGGGTATATCCGTTTGATGAAACAGCATACTTAAATCAACGTGTAGGAAATATTAAAATCTTAAACAAGTCCTCATTATATCCTAATTATCGAAATACTTATATGCAATCAAAGGTTGATGAAATACTAAAAATTGCATATGGAGGAGCACAACCTAATATAAGTGCTTCTATTATTGGTAATTTTGATTTCCCTTTACCACCATATAAAGAACAGATACGGATTGTAGAAACAGTTCAAAGAATTTTTGATCAATTAGATGTAATCACGGAGAGCCTATAAACTTTCCGTGATTACATCCAATTGCTTAAAAGCAGAATTTACTGCCTCTACAATTCTTTTTTGCTCATTATAAGGAGGTATTGGCACTTCTATTGCTTTGAATAGTTTTTTATTCAAGTGTGGAATAGCAGAGCCAACTTTATTTTCTCGTAATATCTTTCTGTGCAAGTTTATGACTTGTAACAAATATTCAGTGCTTATATTTTCGTTGATAATCAACCGTTTGAAAGTACTACCTTGATAACCTTCAACTGGAGTTCTGAACACCTCACCAGAGTTCTCTCCATCAACTAAAATTAAAAGAGAATTTGCAGGTATAAATTTGCCTGAAGTCAAAGTTTTCGGATCTCGTTCACCACGCAAATATTTGACATCAAGATTTATTCGTTCTATATCATTTTGTTTATTACCATCAATCAAAGAACATAGTATTTGCATGTGTGCGACTGACCATCCTTTAGGTAACTGCGTATAATGCGCGTTATCACAAGTAATCTCAGTCTTCGAATTGATGCGTTTTAGCAACTCGGATGCTGGTTCTTCGTTCGGGTCTTGCGGTACCAATTTACCATGAATGACCAGATCTAATATCTTACTTTTGGCTTGCTTGATAATTACCTGCAATTTCTCTTTACTATTTTTTATAGTATCAATCAAAGAAATCCATTTAGCTATCTCTATAATAATTCTTTCTTGTTCTTTTAATGGAGGAATAGGTATCATTAATTGAGAGAGCTTTTGGGCATTGATATTGGACTGGTTAACTGCATCCGTTTTTACATTATAGCACCAATTGCGATAATAGCTGCTATTCATTACATAATTAAGATAGTCAGAAGAAATCAATATTGGTCTAACACGAATAAGATAGCCTGCATATATAGCAGGTCTTTCTTCTTTATAGACTGCTGTTTTTCCTACCCATTCGCTACTATTTGTTCGATTAAAAAGTAAATCGTTTTTTTTAAGAGAATATTGTTTAATATCTTCATCATTTGAAGAGTATACTAAACCAGAATAATCAATTGTACCCCAATTAGTAATATTCCCCATTCGTAGAACTGCTATTTTACCTACGCTTGAAGACTTCTCAGAGGTCCCATACTTTAATTCACATACAAGGTCTTCTAACTTACACCATTTCCACCCATTCGGCAATAAGTAGGGATAATGGGGTGTATCAGAAGTTTTAGCTGTTTTTTTACTACGCTTTATTTTTCCCTCTTTTATTAAACGTTCTTTCTCTGCTTTAATGCGTTCAAGTAATACGGATGCAGGTTCGTCATTCGGATCCTGAGGAACAAGTTTACCACGAATGGCCAGGTCTAGTATTTTTTGACGTAATTTCTTTGTATCCATTTGGGTTAGTCTTTGTTTAAGAATAGATTGCAAAACTCATTCAGTTGCTGCTGCATGCGTTCCTGTGAAATGAGAATACGCTTGTATTCAGCAATCATCGTAGGACTCATACTTCTGCTCATAGCGTACTCTACTACTACCCGGTCTGCTTCAGGACAAAGAATGATACCGATAGACGGATTTTCGTTGGAGCGTTTTACATCGCGGTCGAGTGCTTCCAGATAAAATTCCAACTGTCCAAGGTCGCGAGGATGAAACTTTGTTTTTTTTAATTCTACAGCGACCAATGCTTGTAAGCCGCGATGAAAAAATAGTAAATCAGCCTTGAATGTAGATGCACCAATATTAAGGCGATATTCTTGATCCATGAATATAAAGTCTTTTCCCAGTTCAAGGATAAACTGTTTCATGTGTTCTATTAGGCCGTTCCTTAGTTTTGTTTCGCTATGCTTTTTCGGCAGGTTGAGAAAATCTATGAACAGGGTGTCTTTGAACATGACTGGCGCATTAGGATATCTTTCAAGTAATCCTTTTGACATATTGTCCTTGCTTCCTAATAATCCTGAATAAGTCTGATTAGAAATACAACGCTGAAGTTCTCGTTTTACTAAATGCTCTTTATTGGCATAGAGTATATAAAACAAACGTTCTTCGTTGTTTTTACATCGGCATAATATTTCTATGTGATTAGTCAAGGTCGTTAACTCCAATATCTTAGGCATTTGTCCAACTGTTGACTGGACAAATTGTGCAGTTTTTGGCTGCACAATTACAGGTATCTCCTGTTTATGGTCGCTCGCTTCAATTTGTGCAGTTTTTGGCTGCACAAATTCAGTATTCAAATATTGTCTTATTGTTGCTATAAACGTTTCTGATGAATACTCATCATAAAACATTACCATATTGTATATGTTTCTTTTGCTATATCCTTTGATGTCAGGATGTTGCGAACGTATGTATTCGGACAATTGAGAAACAACCTTACTTCCCCATTCTTTGCTCTTCAATTTAGTAGATACATATCCGCCTACATACCATGCTGTGAGTAGTAACTCTTCATTGACGGCTCTTGAAGCATTACTTTTATGTTGGAGAATAATATCTATGATTTCTCCGAATTGTTGTTCTATTGATATTGCGATGTCGTTATTCTTCATACGCTTAATCTTCATTTATATTTGCAAGCAGCTTCTCAAGTTCTGCAACTGCTGAGCTAATAGTTTTACTTTTCTCTTTTATGTCAGCCACCAATTCAGCCAAAGAGCGGTCATCGGACTCTCCTCCTTGTTTTATCCAGGTTATATCAAGGCTTGTCTTATCACGAGTGAGAATATCATCTATCGGATATTTACGCCAACGCCCTTGAGGATTATTGTCTGCATCATATGTCTCTTTGCGTCCTTCTAAATTTCCTGCATTATAGCATGTGACAAAATCATCCAAATGATGTCTCTCTAATTTATTAGTAGCAAGCGTATGTTTGATATCAGTACGATAATCATAGAACCAAATCTCTTTTGTCGGTTGACCTTTGGAAAAGAACAATACATTTGCTTTTACACCTTGTGCATAGAAAATACCTGTAGGCAAACGGAGTATCGTATGTAAATTGAAGTCTGAGAGTAACTTCTTCCGAATTGTTTCTCCAGCACCACCTTCAAAAAGAACATTGTCTGGTAATACTACGGCTGCACGACCACCGGTTTTGAGCATCAGCATCATGTGTTGAAGAAAGTTCAACTGATTGTTCTTCGTTTCTACATAGAAATCCGGACGGTTAATATCCACAGAACCTGCCGGTCTAGTGCCGAAAGGAGGATTGGCAAGTATTACATCTACAAGGGTGGATGGTTCTTTCTCCAAAGAATCCTCGCAAACAATCGGACTCCGGTCTGTTCCCACACCATGCAAATATAGGTTCATGGAAGCAAGCGTTACGACCAATGGTGTGTTATCTACGCCATGCAGTGCCTTGTTACGCAAGAAATCACGTTTTTCCTTACTGGCAGACTGTTCTTTCATGTAATCATATGCAGTCAAGAGAAAACCTCCGGTGCCACAGGCCGGGTCACAAACCGTTTCTCCAATTTGTGGGGCTATGCAATCTACCATTGCTTTGATGAGCGGGCGTGGAGTAAAGTACTGACCGGCACCACTTTTCTTGTCCTGTCCATTCTTCTCAAGGATGCTTTCGTAGATAGCACCTTTCACGTCTCCATCCATGATCAGCCATTGTTCCTCATCAATCATGGTAATGACTTTTTTCAAATAGACTGGCTTGTCAATCTTGTTTTGTGCTTTTGTATAAATTGTGCCGATAAGGTTTTCCTGTTCACTCAGCTGTTTCAGAGTATCTTCGTATTGCTTTACTAAATCTAGACCGTCAAGAGATATTAAATCACTCCATTGATAACCAGATGGTATTGCTGATTCTTCTCCAAACATTTCTACATTCTCTGCGTCCATCTTTAAAAATAGAAGATAGGTGAGCTGTGTAATATAATCTGTAAAACCGATACCTTGCCCGGCAAGGGTTGTTGCCAGATTCCAAACTTTTTTGGTGAGCGATTGCTCTGTTGTATTATTTGTTGCCATAAATTTATGCTGATTTTCTTAAAACCACAAATGTGTATAGAGACTGTAAAGCTTCGTTGGCTTTCTGCATATTGCCAAAGGCACGAATCATTTGTGCTGCCTGAGTTGCATCATCTTCACGAATCTCTTTGACCGTACAAGCTCCGTTTGAAGCAATATAATCTACAATATGACTGATAACTTCACGTTGTTTATCTGTTATTTCGCGTTGATTTTGCCCTAACCATAGATTAAAATACTGTTTAGAGGTAGAAACTACACTATCTAACCGTTCTATTTGGTGTAAAGCAAAACGTACAAGCTGTATGATATTAGTTAAAGCATCACTCTCTTCTTTCGTAGAAGAACGTCGAACGCTATTTGGATTCAGAATGGCGTATGAATTCCACAATTGTTTGGGCGTAAAATGATTGTTAGCCATCTTGAGTTTATTTTCCAAATCTTTTAGCATTAAATAGGTAATTGGCTCGCCTTCATTATTATAAATTATACGTAGAGCCTCTATTTCATCGCTATGTTCTTTACAGAAATCTTCAAAGGCTTCAGTTGTACTTTTAGCTTCTTCTATTGAAAAACCTTTAGATATAAGCGTGTCCTCACCAGGCATCAGTGTATTGACAAACCCGGCAGCAAGAATAAGCAGATACCTGCGCGCATCTGCGTGATTTGCAAGCGGAGCTACTAAACCTTTCCGTTCGTTATTCGGCTCCTTGGTACTTATGAATGGCGGCAGGATATTGTTTTCAAATGCTTCATAAATCCTTGAAGCAAGTTCTTTCATGTCGTCATTCGCTAAACGTACGAACTCATTTCGTTGTGAATTATCAGCTTTGTTGTATATCCTGGAAAGTGTTGCAGCAAGACGTTTCAGATGCTCATCAGGAAGGTAACCATGGGTAATTTGTTCCAACAGCTCTTTAAGAGTAATAATCTTTGTAGTCGGCTCATCTGTTATCGTAGGTATTGTTTTTTCATGTTCAGTAACACCTACGGCATCAATCAAATAAAAACAATCTTTGCTGAACGCATTTGGGGTAACATTCCGTAACTGCTCATCTCCAATTGTGCGTACACCACGTCCTTTCATCTGTATATAGAGCGGTAAAGATTCTACATCACGCATGAAAATCAATACTTCAAGAGGCTTAACATCTGTACCAGTTGCTACCAATGTACAAGTTACGGCAATTCTGAAATCCTTATCATTCCGGAACTGACGTATCAATTCATTACTATCGCCCGCAGAATAAGTTATTTTTTGCACAAAACGGTCATCTGTACGTCCAAATACCTCTTTAGCTATCTGTACGATATTGCTGGCATGAGTCTCATTTAGAGCAAATATCAAAGTCTTTGGCAGATAGTCAAAATTGGCATCCCGCTGTGGATCATTAAATAACTCCGTATAGACTACATCACGATAAGTAGACAGAATAAGTTTTATTTGCGCAGGATTAATGACACTTCTGTTTAGCTCTTTATTGGTATATGTTTTCGTTTCTTTATTGGAAATAGTTTTTACATCTCCGGTATAACGTGTTTCTTCTTTGATTTTTTCTCCTTCTAATATAGCACCGCCATTTTCTGTAACTTGAGTTTTGATTCGATATACACGGCAATCTACATTTACACCATCAACGATACTTTTCTCCAATGTGTAGTTAACTATGCGATTATTGTTAAAGAATGCCATTGTTTCTGGAATTGGTGTGGCTGTCAATCCTACAAGTCTGGCTGTATCAAAATATTCCAATACCTTACGCCAATTCCCATAAATGGAGCGGTGACATTCATCTATGATGATCAGATCAAAGTAATCATGTGGTAAATTGGGATTAGGAGGCAATACAACTTCTTCTGTAGGTTCATTATCATCATCGTTGTCATTATCCTCAATAGAATCTCCTTTCAGAAACGAAAAAAGACGCTGTATTGTTGAAATAACGACATTGCTATCAGATGGTATAGAAGAGGAACGAAGACGATTCACTGTAAATATTGTATTGAATGCATCTCCATTTTCTGTCAGCCGAAAAGTTCCAAATTCTCCCTCTGCCTGTTTCCCAAGGTTATTTCTGTCCACAAGAAATAACACTCTTCTCATTGGGGTATATGAAAGAAAACGATATGCAGCAAGGCATGCGGTATATGTCTTACCTGCACCTGTTGCCAATACCATCAAGGCGCGATTTTGCCCACTCCTGAAACTTTTTTCCAGTTCAGTAACTGCCTCATACTGACAATCACGTAATCCTTTTTTTCGCAAAGTTGGAAGTCCGGCAAAATAATCATTTATTCCCAACAGTTTAACCAATTCATGAGGAGTTGGAATCGTCATAATTTGCTTGAAACAAGAATTCTGTTTACGAAAGTCACAGAAGTATAAGCCTTTTCCATTTGAAGTAAATATGAAAGGCAAAGGCTTTTGGTATACTTGATAGATATTAGGAACATTCCGGGCATATAAAACAGCCTGTTCGCAAACATTATTGGAAAAAGAATCTATCTCTTCTCTTTTAGCTTCAAGCACACCAATAGCCTTTCCGTTAATGAAAAGGAAATAATCAGCCTCAAGGTTACCTTTTAAAAGTCCTTCCCTTATGGCTACAGCAGTACAGTTTGGTTCGTAGTTGTCTCTATCAACTACTTTCCAACCAGCATCAGTAAACCACTGATCTATTTTTTGCCTCGCTTTTTCTTCTGGTGTCATATATTCCTATATTTTTATATTATCGGAAGTTGTATGCTAGAAAAACAACATCTACAATGAATGAACTATTGGCGTTCATCTTTGTCTGTTATCAAATCTTTCAGGTCAACTTGAAGAATTTCAGCAATTTGTTGTAAGGTTTCTAGGTTGGGCTGGATTCTGTTACAAGCATACGCATTGACCATGCTAAAACTCTTATCAAGTCTTTTCGCTAACCACGTTTGTGAAATCCCTTTTTCCGATAAAACGACCTTTATTCTATTTAATTTCATTTTTAGATGCAATTATATTATGCAAAT
>ENA-UEQO01003332-UEQO01003332.1-human-gut-metagenome-genome-assembly--contig:-NODE-3332-length-12654-cov-2.434523_pt1 | contig 12654 bp, 13 predicted proteins | sample MGYA00242938_ERZ507940 | MGnify/ENA primary metagenome ERZ507940 (study PRJEB26167, sample SAMN06115517) | human gut metagenome | host: Homo sapiens | place: China:Chongqing | collected 2014-12-03... | reverse complement strand
AGACCGGGAGCCTGGAAGGCTCCCGGTCTTGTTTTGTAAATTATTTGCGGTCGTGCAAAGGCACATAGTCCACCCGCGGTTTGACACTCTTGTATGCAGGACGGATGATCTTGCCCGCATTGATGAGCTCCTCGATGCGGTGGGCGCTCCAGCCCGCGATACGGCTGATGGCGAAAATGGGGGTATACAGCTCCAGCGGCAGGTCCAGCATGCTGTAAACGAAACCGCTGTAAAAGTCGATGTTGGCGGAAACGCCCTTATAGATCTTACGCTCTTCTCCGATGACCTTGGGCGCAAGGCGCGCCACTGCTGCATACAGCGCATATTCCTCATGGCGGCCCTTCTCCTCAGACAGCATCTCCACAAAGTGTTTGAACACATTGGCGCGCGGGTCGCTCAGGGAGTATACCGCATGGCCCATGCCGTAGATCAGGCCCGCTCTGTCGAAGGCTTCCCTGTGCAGCAGCGCGCGCAAATAGGCCTCGACGGCCTCTTCGTCCGTCCAATCCCTGACATTCTGTTTCATGTCTTCGAACATCTGAACTACCTTGATGTTCGCACCGCCGTGCTTGGGCCCTTTCAGGCTGGCCAGAGACGCCGCCACGGCAGAATAGGTGTCGGTGCCCGAAGAAGTAACCACATGCATGGTGAAGGTCGAGTTGTTGCCGCCGCCGTGCTCGGCGTGCAGCACCAGCGCCAGATCCAGGATTCGGGCCTCCAGCTCGGTATATTTGCCATCCGCGCGCAGGATGTGCAGCAGGTTTTCAGCGGTGGAAAGCTCGGGCACGGGGTTGTGGATGAACAGGCTTTTGTCCAGCACATAGTGGCTGTACGCCTGATAACCGTATACCGAGAGCATGGGGAACAGCGCAATGAGCTGCAGGCACTGGCGCAGTACATTCTCGGTGCTGTTGTCCGTGGCCCGGGCGTCGTAGCTGTACAGCGTCAGCACACTGCGGGCCAACGTATTCATCATGTCGGCGTTGGGCGCCTTGAGGATGACGTCGCGCACGAAATTCGTGGGCAGCGAGCGGTAGCCCGCCAGCAGCTTCTTAAAATCATCCAGCTGTGCCTCATCCGGCAGCGCGCCAAACAAAAGCAGATAAACGGTTTCCTCAAAGCCGTACCGCTTTTCGCGGATAAATCCCGATACGATCTGCTCCACATCCACGCCGCGGTAAAACAGCTTGCCTTCGCAGGGCACCTTTTCGCCGTCTACCATTTTGCTGGACTGTATTTCACTGATCTCTGTCAGGCCTGTGAGCACGCCGTTGCCGTTCAGGTCGCGCAGGCCGCGGTTGACAGCGTACTTCACATACATTTCCGGCTCGATGACATTGTCCGCAAGGCACAGCTTCGTCAACGCCTTGATCTCGGGCGTAATGGCCGAGTAATCGATGGATTTGTCGATGGGCATAGTGGTTCCTCCTTTTCCCGTTGTTCCCGCCGCGTTGCGGCGAAAAATTCTTCTAAAATAATGTGAACATGTTCATTATACCATAAAATCAGCAAATAATTGTTAACAATCTGTCACTCGCGGTAAAAAATATCCCGATAAAAAACGTCCCGGCGCCGCGAAAATACGGTGCCGGGACGGCGGGCTTCAATATTCTGTGCCGGAAGCCTCGTTGTTGAATATTTTGATGGCACTGGATGTACCCAGCCTGTCGGCGCCAAGCGCGATGAAGCGTTCCATATCCGCCACGCTTCGGATACCGCCTGCCGCTTTGATCCTGCAGCGGCCCTTCACACACCGCGCAAACAGCGCGATATCGTCGAATGTGGCCCCGCCGGTGGAAAAGCCGGTAGAAGTTTTAATGAAATCCGCTCCCGCTTCACACACCACGCCGCACATCGTTTCCTTTTCCGCCTCTGTCAGCAGGCATGTCTCGATGATAACCTTCAGCACCTTGTTCCCCACGGCCTGCTTCAGAGCGCGGATCTCATCCCGCACGTAATCGGTATCCTCCTCGCATCCCTCGGCCAACGCCTGCTTTGCCTCAGCCACCTTTGCCGCCGTCGTCGTGGCTCCAAGCGGGAACCCGATGACCGTGCACACAGGCACGCGGCCGCCCAGATATTCCACGGCACGTTCCACCCAGCACGGGTTGATGCAGATGGATGCGGTGCTGTTTTCCAACGCCTCATCGCAGATACGGCGGATGTCCTCCCAGCCTGCGTCCGCTTTCAGCAGCGTGTGGTCTACCTTTGCCAATATCTCCTGTTTTGTCATACAGCTCCTCTTTTCCCGGGCGCGCGGCCCGTCTGTGTCTATTTGTTCCGCCCGCACCGGGCGCTTTTCTTTATTGTACCCGTTTTCCCTGCGGCGCGCAAGAAAACCAAAGGCGGGACAGCCGCAGCCGCCCCGCCCTTTTGCGCTTGAAAGCAACTATTTTACTTCGGTGACGACAACAGCCTTCACGGGGATATCCGTAAGGGCGATCTCGTTGTTGTCCGCATCCACATTCTTGAGGATGTCGGAAGCGATGTTGTTTGTGTTGTTCTGCAGCGCGGCAAACAGCGTGTCATAATCCGCTTTCGCAAAGCTGTCGAACTTGGCGGTGTCCATGGCCAACGCAACACCGTTGTTGGCCGCGTCGTAGACCTTGTTTTCGCCGCCGGGGAAAGAACCGTTGTAATATGCGGCAATCATATCATAAACGGAGGTGCCCAGGCCCTTCATCGCGGAGGTGATAACCGTCTCGGATTCGCCGGACTGGTCCACGTCCACACCGATGACCTTGGTACCGGCCGCTTCCGCAGCCGCCATCACGGAGTTTCCGACAGCGCCGCCCGCTGCAAAAATGACCTCGGTGCCGTTGTTGTACCAGGACGCGGCCTGGTTCTGGGCTTCCGGCGTGGCGTCAAAGCCGCCGGTGTAGTTGTACATCAGCTCAATGCTGCCGTCAGCCATGCCGAGCTCCTGCGCGGCATACTCGGCGCCCTGCACAAAGCCGTAGCCGTATTTTACAACGGCAGGCACGGCCATACCGCCCATATAGCCCAGCTTCGTCATGCCGTCCTTGACGGCCGCATAGCCGGCCAGGAAGCCCACCTGCTCCTCGGCGTAGGTGATACCCACGCAGTTGTCGGCGGTCTTATAGTTGTAGTCCGCATCATGCGGGTTGCCGTCAATGAGGATGAACGTCACGTCCGGATACTGGTCCTGCGCGATGTAAACAGGCTCCTCAAACAGGAAGCCCGGCGTCACGATGACCTTCGCACCGTTCTTCACAGCCTGGTCGATGGATTCCAGGTACGCGGTGGTGCTCTTTTCCGTGGGCTGATAATACTGGTGGGAGATGCCTTTTTCCTCGGCATACTTCACCAGGCCCTCCCAGGCGCCCTGATTGAAAGATTTGTCGTCGATGGTACCAATGTCGGTGATGAGGGCAAGTTCCGCTTTTTTGCCGCCGGCGGCACAGCCGGCGAACACGGAAAGCGCCAACACGACAGCCAATGCAAGTGCAAGCAGTTTTTTCATGTCAACTCTCCTTTTCGGTCGTCCGTCCCGGACGGGGCGGACAGATGATTCCATTGCCGTGCATAGAACGGCAACAGCTCCTTTTTTACAGCCGCCTCCGGCGGCCGCGGCCCAAAAGCCGCTCTTATGAATTCCCTTGTCCAGTATACAGAATCCCCGTGTGTTTTTCAAGCCCGCCCGGCATGGCGCAGATTACAAATTTTTTACAGCGCCGCTGTGCAAATGCTTCAAAAGGGCCGCAGCATGCTTTTGAAAGCGCGCGGCCGGGCACGGGCTGTCCGGCTGCACCGGGGCGCTGCAGAACGGCCGCTTTTTATCAAAAAACGTCACAGCACCTTTTCCGGGCCAAAGCCCAAAGGCAGCAATTCGCCCAGCGTCATTTCCTGCCAGTCGTTTTCGCTTTTCGCCATGATGACCCGTAAATCCGGCCCGCCAAACTCGTACAGCATCTGCCGGCATACGCCGCAGGGCGATGTGATAAGCGCGTCGTCCGGCGCGCCGTCTTTTGCGCCCACCACGGCAACGGCTGCAAATTCATGCACCCCCTCGCTCACAGCCTTAAACAGGGCTGTACGCTCGGCACAGTTGGTTGGGGTGAACGTGGCGCATTCGATGTTGCAGCCCGTATAGACGCTGCCGTTTTTGGCCAGCAGCGCGGCGCCCACCTTGAAATTGGAATAGGGCGTGTAAGCATACTCCCGCGCGGCGAACGCGGCTCGGATGAGCGCTTTCCGGTCGATGTTCTGTTCCATCGTCGTCACTCCAATACACTTCCCAGCGCGATCTCCATCATATTCGTGAAGCTCGTCTGGCGCTGCTCGGCCGTCGTCTCCTCATGGGATACAAAGCTGTCGGAAATTGTGAGCAGGCACGCGGCGTTTTTTTTCGTGGCGGCCGCATTGTGGAACAGCGCAAAGCTCTCCATCTCTACGGCAAGACAGCCCTTTTCGTCCCGCAGCTTTTCCCAATAATCCGGCTCGGCGTCGCGGTAAAACACGTCGCTGGAATGCACCGCGCCCTCAATGAGCGGCATGCCCAGCCGCGCCGCGCTTTTGCGCAGTCCTTGTCATAGCCGTCCTGAGTTTTGGCCTACCTGCTTTCGCTGTATGCGCTGGTGGGCAGCACAACGTCGACCACCTTGGCCTGCGGGCTGTACGAGCCCGCCGAACCGATGCGGATGATGTTTTCCACGCCATATTGGGTGAACAGCTCCCAGGAATAAATGCCGATAGACGGCATGCCCATACCGCTTCCCATCACGGATACCGGCACACCCTTATACGTGCCGGTGTAGCCCAGCATGCCGCGCACCGAGGTAACAAGCCCCGGGCTTTCCAAAAAGGTCTCGGCAATGAATTTTGCGCGCAGCGGGTCTCCGGGCATGAGCACGGTTTTTGCAAAATCGCCCGCGGCGGCCGCATTGTGTGGGGTAGACATAGTTTTTTCTCCTTTACTGTCGGGTGATGCGCGGCCTCATACAAGGTAACGCGCGCGGATGTCCTCAAGCTCTGCCGCGCCGATTTCAAACTCGGCCCGCAGATATTCTTCAAAAGACGGATATTTTTCTTCAATGGCGTCCAGCGCACTTTCAATGCTCTCCCGCCGTACGCCTGTGGCGATTTCCGTCACCTGCTGCGCCTGCGCTGCGGGCAGTCCCGCCCGCTCCAGCATTCCGCGGAACTGGTCCCGCCCCGTGGTGCGGCAGGCATTGGTCAATAGATAATCCTCCACGATATCCTCCCGGGAAACGCCCAGCGCCTTGAGGATGAGCGCCGCCGCCACGCCCGTGCGGTCCTTGCCGGCGGTGCAGTGGAACAAAATGGGCGTTTGCCCGGCGCGGATGGCGCCGAACAGCGCCCGGTACGCCGGGTTGCCAAAGGGCATCCGTGCGTAGCTCTCATGCACGCCTTCTGTCAGCATCCGGATGCCGTCTTCACTGCGAAGCAGCTTTTCCAGGTCGAAATCCACCTCGCTGCCGTCCTCAGCCAGCATGGCGCTGGCCGGAATGTTCACCACGCCGGGGAAATCCGGGTCCGGCGCGAGCGTCCGCTCTTTTTCCGAACGGAAATCGAACACGGTACGCACGCCCAGCGCCTCGAAACGGGCGCGGTCCGCCGGAGTTTTAATATTGGCAAGCGCAGGGCTGCGGTAGAACGCGCCGTATTTGACATGCCTTCCGCCGCAGCCTGTATATCCGCCCAGCTCCCGAAAATTTTCGCACGCTTCAAACGGCAGCGGCGCGCCGGGTCTCTCTTGCTGCATGGGGTTCAGCCTCCTGTGTTTTTATGGCAGACGCATGCCTTGCATCACGCCTGCTCTTTCACGCTGCCGTCCGCGTACGCGGCCAACAGCTTTTTAAGGTCCGCGATCTGGTCCTTCAGCCGCGCGCCCTCGTCTGTATCTTCTACATAGACGCGTTTGCCGCTGGGCTCGAACACGTCCTTGGTAGACAGGATGTCCAAATTGTCCAGAATCGCCTTCTGGGTGCTTTCAAACGGGCCGTGGCTGCGCAGGGAAAGCCCGCGGGATGAAGAAACCAGCGTGTATCCCGCGATGCCCGTGCGCTGATGGTACGCTTTACAGAAGCCGCCGTCTATGACAATGAGCTTTCCGCCCGCCTTCACAGGCTGCTCGCCGCTGGCCGCGCGCACCGGAATGTGTCCGTTCACGATATGGCCCGTTTCAAAATCCAGCCCAAACTCCGCGAAGATTCGCCGCGCGGTGCCGCGCGCCACAGCCTCATCCTCGTTTTCGATGTATGCATATTAAGGGTTTTTCCGTTCGGGGAATTCGCCGTCCACGAACAGATGTTCAAAAGACGCCATGCGGTCCCGCCCGAAAATGGGCGACAGCGGGCCACACCACAGATAGTATAGAAAATCCCGCCCGCGGCGGCGCGCATCGCTGCCCACGGGCGCGAAATAACCCTGGCGCGCCATGCGTTCGCATTTGTCCATCCACGCACGTCCCGAAAACGTCTCCCCGCCGTATTCCACCCGGGCGAACTCCCCGTTTTCATCCAGCGGCACGGCTCCGTGAAACAGCAGATTGTTGTTTTCAATGCGGTACACGCTTCCCTTGGCATACAGAAAGCGAACGTGCCGCGCCAGTTTTTCGCTCTGCATGAAGCTCTGGCACAGCTTATCCAGCACGTCGCGCTCGCCGGGCGTCAGCGCGGCGGGGCGTGCGGGGTCCACCGTGGGAAAATCGCAGTCTTTCATGTGGTATTCCACGCCGTCGATCACGATGGTCTGAGACACGAAATCCACCTGTTCCAGCAGGGCGCGGCCCTGCATGCCGAAATCCGGGTTGCGGCCGATCAGCGCGCATTCCAGCTTGAACAGCATTACGGCGATGGCCTTGTGCATCCGTGCGGTGCGTGCAAGGTCAGCCGGGGTATACTCGCCCTCCTCTACCAGCTTGGGCCAAAAGCCGGAAACGTCCGTGTCCCGGTACACCTCCTCGGCATATTGGGAAAGCGGCCTCAGGCTGATGCCGTAGCCGTCCTCCAGCGTCTCCAGATTGTTGTAGCTGAGCGTCACATGGATGACGCTGGCAACGCACACCGTGCTGCCGGCCGCCGCGCCCATCCACTGCACGTCGTGGTTACCCCACTGTACATCCACGGAATGGTGGCGCATCAGCTCATCCAAAATGATGTCCGGCCTGGGGCCGCGGTCGAAGATATCACCCACGATGTGCAGGCGGTACACGGCCAGCCGCTGGATGAGCTGCGCCAGAGCGGTGATAAAGTCATCCGCACGGCCAATGTCAATGATGGAATCCAGAATACGCCCGTAGTAAAATTCCTTATCGTGGTCCTCAAAATGGGCGTGGAGCAGCTCGTCCAGGATATATGCAAAATCCCCGGGCAGGCGCTTGCGCACAAAACTGCGGGTGTATTTGGAGGACATCATGCGGCACACGTCGATCAGCCGGTACAGCGTCTTTCGATACCATGCGCCCAGGTCGCTCTGCCGCGGCTTCAGCTGGGCCAGCTTCTGCGCGGGATAATAAATCAGCGTTGCAAACTCCGCGCGCTCGGCGTCGGACATCTCGCCGGCCAGCACACGGTCCACCTTTTCCTTGATCACGCCGGAGGCATTTCCAAGTATATGCGTAAAGGCGTCGGATTCACCGTGCAGATCGCTCATAAAGTGCTCCGTGGGCTTCGGCAGCCGCAGGATGGCCTGAAGGTTGATGATCTCACTGGAGGCCGCAGCCAGGGTGGGATACTCCTTTGCAAGCTGCACCAGAAACTTTTCTTCTGCCGTATGAAGCATTTTTTGCATGAACAGCCCCCTTTCCGGGATTTCTTCTTAAGGAATATTGTACCACAAATGCAGAAAATATGGTACACTATCCCTTGAGAAAATCGGGACGGGGGAGGATAAGGCATGGAGACGCCCACCCACTGTACGTTGTGTCCTCGCCGCTGCGGGGCGGACCGCACGCGGACGCATGGCCTTTGCGGCGGCGGCGGTATGGTGAAAATCGCGCGCGCGGCGCTGCATTTCTGGGAGGAGCCCTGCATCTCCGGCACACAGGGCAGCGGCACGGTGTTCTTTTCGGGCTGCCCGCTGCAATGCTGCTACTGCCAGAATCACGGCATCAGCGCCGGAAATTTCGGGCGGGAGATATCCACCCGGCGCCTGGCGGATATTTTTCTGGAGCTTCAGGAGCAAGGCGCACACAACATCAACCTTGTCACGGCGGGGCATTACCTGCCCTGGGTATGCGAGGCACTCGATATGGCCCGGCCCGGGCTGCATATCCCGGTGGTATACAATACCAGCGGCTATGAAACGCCCGAGGCCGTGGCCGCCCTGCGCGGCTATGTGGACATCTGGCTGGCGGACGTCAAATACCGCTCGCCGGAGCTTTCCGCCGAATATTCAAACGCGCCGGACTATTTCGAGGCTGCCCGCATCGCCGTAAAGGCGATGATCGCGCAGGCCGGGCCGCCTGTTCTGGACGGTCAGGGACTGATGCGCAGCGGCGTTATCCTGCGGCATCTGGCACTGCCGGGCGCCGCGGCGGATACCCGCGCCGTGCTTCGCTTTATGGCCAAAGAACTTCCGCCGGGAAGCTTTTTGACGAGCCTGATGAGCCAGTACACGCCGTTCTACAAGGCGAAGGAGCACAAGGCCCTGGGGCGGCGCATTTCGACGTATGAATACCGAAAGGCTGTGGACTATGCGGTAGAGCTTGGCCTGACGGAAGGCTTCATGCAGGAAAAAAGCAGTGCAAAGGAGGAATACACTCCCGCTTTCAATTTGGAAGGCGTGTGAGGGAGCTGGTATGGAGGAAAAGGATTCTCTTGCGGTTTATTACTGAAAAAATTTCTGGACGGCGCCCCAGGGCACACCGGCGCAGGCCGTGCCCGTGGACTGGCAGTTCACCTGGGCCGGGCATTTGTGCCGCATCCCGGCGCTGTATGTTTCAGACGCCGGGCTTACGCTTGATGTGCTTCTGTTTCTGGACAGCGGCGCGGTGCGCACGTTCTGCAAAAAATATGCGGGGGTGGACGGCGAGCGCCTCACGCCCTTGGAAGAGCGGATGTTGGAGGGAGAACGGCCCATCCCGGAGGCTTCCTTTTCCCCGCGCCTGATCAACGGCCTGCCTGTGGAGCCGTGCGCATCCAGCAGCTTCACCTGGGTTCCCTTTGTGCGGCGCGAACGGCCCGACGCCGCCGTAGACGCCGTGCGCGCCGCTTACGCTTCCCTGTGCCTGCCGGGCGACTGCTATGTGTGCCACCGTGTGCACGCCCCCTGGCCCCGCGGGATGCAGACCGCTGTAAAAAGCCTGTCACTGGAGGTCGCCGCCGGGCCGCGGTGGATGCCCGTCGGCCGCGAATTCGCCGTCAACGAAGTGAGCGCTGCCGCCTGTGCGGTTCCTTTCGCACACCCGGTTACAGGCGCAAAGCACACGCTTTATGTAAATGAACTTGCTTTCCTTCACCGCGGCCCCACACCGCGCCTGCCGCAGTTGGAGGAGGGCTGGCTGCCGGTGATCGCCTATGAGATCGTGCCGCCCCTGCCCGCCGGCGAGGAACCGGAGCTGATGGAAACGGGCCTGCCGCCCATCGAATGCACCGGACCGGTTGGCGTAGCGCTGAGCGACAGCGGCCCCGGCCCGCACGGCACAAAGCCACGCGCAGCCTGCGGCTGGCTGCGCGGCGCGCAGGGCGGCGCGGTACATATGGCGCTGGCAGGCATCCATGCTCAGCGTGGAAGTTCTCTGCGCTATTCCTTCGAGGTGTAAGCATCTTCAGGAAACAGCCCGGCTTTCCCGCCGGACACGCTGAGCTTTCTCTCCTTCTTTTCGGAAACAAAAAGCGTCCCGTCTGCATCTTGCCGCAGGCGGGACGCTTTTTATTGTACGCATCCGGGTATTCCGCGCCGGACCGCGCTCATTTCAAAAGCAGCGGCAGAAACGGAAGGACAACGCCGAAAACGAGGAACAGTGCGCCCCCGAAACGGATGCCGAACCTGTATAACTCCGACGGCTCATCGGCGCGGTACGATTTCCACTGCTCGGTCCATTTCCAAACCAGCGCCGGACGAAGCAGGCACAGCAGCCCCAGCGCAATACAAACCGCCGAAAGGATCATACAATATACCATTCTCCGCCTCTCTCTCCATTCCGTTGCGTTTCTTTCCCTGCCTCAGTAGTAAAAAGCCGGGGACGCCACCGCCATTATCAAAAACAGCACGAACGTCAATACAAAAAACACAGCCCATGCGATGACACGCGCAGCCAGAAAGCCCCGCGCAAAGTTGCGGCGGTTGGGGCGGCCCGGGCTGTCCAGCGCCCAGACGAGCAGGAACACCAGCCCGATCACCGGCACCATTCCCAAAAGGGACATTCCGAGATAGGAGCCCATGGATATCGGTTCGGGCAGTTCCGGCTGTCCGTAGCTTTGCATGCCGGGCGTATAATAGGCAGGCCGCTGCGCATAAGCGGGCGGCGGAACGCCCGGGCCGGGTGTTCCCTCAGGCCGCGGCGGCATATAGATGGGCCGCGGCGCAGCCCCCACAGGGCTGCCGCCCTGCGGCGGATACGGATACGCCTCCTCCTGCCCGTGGATGGGAGGCACGGGCGCACCCGGTCCGGGCTGCGTCGGGATTTCCCCCGCGGGGACCGTCACAGGCGGCTCATCCAGCCGTCCGGCCTGCCGTGGTTCACCCGCTCCCGCCTCCCGCACGGGGGACTCCGGCAAGTCGGCTGCGGGCGCGCCTCCGCTTTCCTGCCCGGACTGCCCTGCATCGCGGGTGCCGTCCTGCGCTTGAGCCTGCGGCGGCTCCGCCATCCGGTCCGGCTCATCGGGTTCGATCCTACGCCCGCAGTTCGGGCATGCGTCCAGGCCCGGCACAAGCGCCGTGCCGCAGATAGGACAAAAGTTTTTTGCCATTGCAAAACGCTCCTTTCCGCGCACCCCATGGGGCCTGCGGTCAAAAATACATATATACCTGGCAGGGGATCATACCATTGTACAGCTTGCGGCGGCGTTTGGCCTTTTTGCCGAAATGCTGCTCAAAATCCGCGTCCGCCGTAATAATGTATGCGCTGCGCACGGGGTTTTCCTCCAGCCGACGGCCCAGCATGCGCTCCAGCTCCGCGGCGGCGGCAAGGTCTCCCAGGCGCTCGCCATAAGGCGGATTGGTGAACACCATCGCGCCGGGGGCAGGGGAAAAATCCTTCACATCCGCCGTAAAGAACCTGCAGTGCTTTTCCACTCCCGCCAGCTTTGCATTGGCCGTAGCCAACGCCACCGCCGCAGGGTCAATGTCAAAGCCTACGCCTTGGAATTCCACGCCCCGCCGGATCTCCGAAAGGGCTTTCTCCCGCTGCTCTTTCCAGACGGCGGCAGGCAGAAACGCATAGTGCTCCGCCGTAAAGCGGCGCCGCAGGCCGGGGGCCATGTTCATGGCCTTCATCGCGGCCTCGATCATCAGCGTACCGCTGCCGCAGAACGGGTCCTGCGCCAGTGTGTCGGGATAGATGCGGCCCAGGTCAATGATGGCCGCGGCCAGCGTCTCCTTGATGGGCGCCTCCATACTGTTTTTGCGGTAACCGCGCTTGTGCAGGCCGTCGCCGGAGGTATCCAGCATTACCTCCACCATATTTTTGCGGATGGAAAAACGTATTTTGTACAGCGCGCCGTCCTCTGGCAGAACCTGCACCCGGTGCCCGCGCTTGAGCCGCTCCACCACAGCCTTTTTCACGATGCTTTGACAGGCCGGAACGCTGGAAAGCGTACTGGACAGACTACTGCCCTTCACCGGGAACTCCGCGTCCGCGGGCAGCAGCTCTTCCCAGGGAATGGCCGATACGCCGTCAAACAGCTCGTCAAAGGTAACGGCCTTGTAGGTCTTAAGCAGGATGAGCACGCGCTCGGCACAGCGGCTCCACAGATTGGCGGCTGCGATGATGTCCGGCCCGCCGCGGAACGCCACGCGTCCATCTGTGACAGCGACATCCTCTGCGCCGATGCGCTTAAAGTCGAACGCCGCGGCGCTCTCTGTGCCAAAATAGCAGGGTGCGATCAAATCATATTTCAAAATTGTTTTCCTCGTCTTTTTAAAATCGTGTCAGGGCAGCGCCCCGGCATTCCGCAGGCCGGGACCGCCGTGACGGCTTGGGGGCGATAAAGCCCGTACCAGCCGTACAACGTGTGTTATCGGTTTAAGTATAGCACAAGCCCGGCCGCATCACAAGCGGCGGCCGTTTTCTGAATGAAATGATCCGGCGGTGCGGCGCCCGGCACCTGTCCCCCTTCTCTTACCGAGCCGACGGCCGGACGGAACATGAACTGCAACACCTCCCGGTTCGGGAGCAAAGTAATTCACAGAACAGCTTTTGGTACCGATGTCTCCATCCGGTCGCGCCGTACCTTAAAGGCACCCTGCAAATACGCCGCATTGTTCTTTCATATATGGTATAATAACCTCAAACCCGCCGCTTGCGCGGCTGCGCGCACTTCGTGCGCTGATGCGCTTATCGCGCATTGCTTTGAGAACATTGAACCATGCAAAACCGCAATGGATGCGGTTTTGTTGAGGCCGCTTCGCGGCGCCATGGTATAATATGTCCGGTTGGCGAATGTAAGCCGCAGGCGAAGCATGCGCTTAGCGGCATAGATACCATATTTCTTAGTGAACACGAGC
>ENA-UEQO01003326-UEQO01003326.1-human-gut-metagenome-genome-assembly--contig:-NODE-3326-length-12664-cov-15.616032_pt1 | contig 12664 bp, 5 predicted proteins | sample MGYA00242938_ERZ507940 | MGnify/ENA primary metagenome ERZ507940 (study PRJEB26167, sample SAMN06115517) | human gut metagenome | host: Homo sapiens | place: China:Chongqing | collected 2014-12-03... | reverse complement strand
CGGTCGAAGTGGGCGAGTTTTTCGAGGAACCACGGGTCCTGCAAGGTTACGGGGCCGCGTTTCCCGGCTGTCTGAATTTAGCATCAGTCAACACAGGTTTTGCCCAATCAAAGAAGAATTCATCAGATGCACGCCATGCAATAGATGCAGATGGGAATAGCCCCCAACGGTTACCAACAAAACGTGAAGAACCATCATAACGGAGATTTGACGTAAATATATATTTTCCTTTATAACTATAGTTTACGCGTCCGAAGAAAGATGCCATAGCATGACTTTCATATGTAGTCTTAGTTTTTGTCAAATCTTTCACCTGCTGAGCGTTAGAAGTAAGAATCGACTCTGATACATAATCACTACCTTCTAAGTGGAATGTTTCATCACGCCAATCCTCGACACTGGTACCGAACATAGCACCTACTGAATGATCTTTGAAATCTCTGGCAAAGTTAATGTAAGTTTCCGCAGATAATTTGCGAGGGATTTTTGCATCATTAGAACCGGAACTGATACCTGAAGAAACCAAATCTCCACGGATCAGCTGGTCATTACGGTTGACTTTCAATTCACCCTGTACATTGGCAGACCAGATCAAGCCTTTCATAAGCTGGAATTCCGCTCCTTGATACAAAGAAACTGAATAAGAAACACTTTTATTAACACGTTCATAGGCATCAGCTATCGGATTGAACTGCCCACCATTATTATATACATAAGATCCATCAGGGAAGTAAAGCGCCATTTGTGGCGGACGACGTAATGCCTGATTAATTACACCACCGGTATTGATGTTATTCTTATCCGTATAAGCCACATTAAAGCGGCTCATTAATTTGAAACGATCCGATACTGCGAAATCAACGTTGGTTCTGGAAGTTATACGATTCAAATAACTATTTAGTACAATACCTTGTTCGTTCAAATAACCAATACTTGTATAATAACTCATTTTATTCTTTGCACCGCTGATATTAATATCAACTTGGTTAGAATGAGCCATACGAGTAATCAAATCCTGATAATCGTTATCAGCCATGAAGTTAGGATGCAAAGAGTCATTACTGGTTTTCCATAAAGAAGTTCCTGCATTACCGGCTCTTTCTTTCAAATAACGTTCAAATGCATTTGCCTGATCAATCTTATGTCCTAACTTCTTCATTGAGTGGTTGTACTTCACCGAAATTCTGGCAGGAGCACCTTCTTTACCACGTTTAGTACTGATGATAATTACACCAGCAGCCGAACGTGAACCATAAATAGCGGCTGAAGCAGCATCTTTCAAAATTTCCATGCTTTCAATGTCGGCAGGATTGATAGTAGAAATATTATCTACTGCCACACCGTCTACAATATATAACGGAGTAACACCTGATCCCATAGTAGAAGCACCACGAATCAGCATAGTACCTGTATCCCCGGGAGCACCTGAGTTATTGGAAATCTGCAGACCGGACACTTCCCCCTGTAATGCTTGAAAGATATCAGTCGGTTGGCGTTCTTCAATCGTCTTGGCATTTACAGTAGAGATAGCACCTGTCAAATCTCTCTTCTTTACCGTACCGTAACCTATGACTACAACTTCATCCAATGCTTGGGCGTCTTCCGTCAGTACTATATTCATTTTAGTACCCATTGCTACCTGCGTTGCATCCTTATAGCCAATATAGCTAAATTTCAATGTAGCACCTTTGTTACATTGAATAGAAAAGTTACCATCAATATCAGTAATTGTCCCATTATTACCTTTCATAACGGAAACCGTTACTCCAATTAGAGGTTCCCCATTTTGATCGACAACCGTACCAGTTGTTGTTATTTCCTGAGCATATAGATTAAAACTCATAGAAAATGTAAACAGAACGAGGAAAAACCGCCATAACAGCGATTTCGATTTGTGTTCTTTCTTTTTCATTAAACTACTTTTTAAAATTAGACTTAAATTAACAAGGGATTTCACCTGGAATTCTTTTTGAGTTGTTCATAATAGATTGTTTTTACATAATATCAATACATCATTTTTAAAGTTATACATTGTTGTTTTCCATATCGCAAACAAACAACAATTTTCCCAAACGAGATTTAAAGATTGTATCAAATACTATCAATTATATCTCAAAGTGTTATAGACTGTAAACGGAAAAATTGGATAATATCCTATTATACAACGCATTACCAAGCACTACGATTTTACAACACCAAATTACAAGCTAATTCCTGCTTATTTAGTCAGTATTCGCAAATCCATATTCTTATGACGAGCCATCAGTTGTGCTATATAAAGTGAACGGGGGAAGACATTCTTTTCATTCTGTCCTTCCCAAACACCATCCGGACGATCGATAAAAACTCCCGGATATTTTTCACCCTTCATACCAAAGTTATAATTATATCCTGATGTCCAAGGACTCTGTACAGCAGCACGTTTCACACGACAGTTCCAAAGCACCTGAGTTACTCCAGCCCAGCCATGTCCACTTCCCATTTTACCACGATCCTGCACATTGATTTCTCCATCGGTAATCACATTATCATAAAGGGTTCCAACTGCCCAGCGATGGTGAGGACCTATATCTGCATAAGTTTGCGAAGCCGTACAATTATAAAATACATTGGGACCACATACACGTGCACCCGTCACATAATCATGACGCCCCTCTGTACTCTGACAGTTCATAAACAGATTTTGCTGTCCCCAATTATTAAAAGAATATCGCAGTCCACCGGTTATCAGAGATTTTGTTTCCAGGCAACGGCAATCCGTCACAGTTACATTCTTCGCATTGCGTTCACAACTTACCGCTGAATACCCGAAATAGCGACAAGTCAGATTACGCGCCCAGCAGTTTTCCACTTTATCGAACTGAACGCCAATCCAACCATGCTCGTTATCCTCATAATGTTCAAATTCAGATTCCAAACACATATTAGTCACCCCGACTTCACTGATACGACCGTCAAATGTATACTTAAATACTTCACCGCCGCCATATTTCTCTTCCATTTGCATTACTACCGGATTATCAATATAAATACGGTTACCTTCTACTTTTACAATTTCACGTTCGAAAGAAAGATTATATTCCCGTGCAGTCCATTGGCGGGTTCCCTGGCGTTCAACGATCTGATCCATCTTAATATCATGTATCCAATTCTCTGTTCCCGGACGATAAACAATGATACGATCACCCACTTTAAAATTTGCAGCAGAAGAAACCTGAAAAGAGTGTGTTCCCACTGGTACAAAAGCATCCGTAATCTTCACCCTTGTTCCGGATACTTCCTCCATTCTACCATTACCAGATACTTCTATCAATGAAAAACGCTGCTTACCGATAGCCAATAAACGGGTTTCATTCACATTATCTCCTTCTCCGGTCAAAACAACTCCACTTGCATTTATATGAATCGTTCCATGAACATGATACACTCCCCGTTTTAGCAGAACCGTTCCACGGTGTCCGTCTTTATCCGGTTGCATACGAGACACTTCATCTATTGCATCCTGAATTCTCTGACGACTATCCCCTTTTTCCACAGGATATACAGTTTTTGTTACCGGATACTCAGGGATTGATTTATCACCATGATGATAACCAACCCGACTAAAATCCGGTATTGTATTTCCCTGTTTATCGGGATAATAAGCTAACTCCCCTTCCGGAGTAATTTTCACATAGCTGGATTGCCAGCCCGGAGGTAATTTGGTCTGGGCAGATACACTCACACAAAGTGTTATCGCCAATATACCTCCCACAAGTTTCTTTACACGATTCATTCTATTCTCAATTATTAGTTTGTATATAAATTCAGTTCAACCTTCTCACCCGCCACAGTCGGTATCTGCAGATATTCTCCATAAAGTATGTCCGATTTTCCATTTTCCCGGATAACTTGCACAGGGTGTCCTTTCCATGGGTTCTCTATTTTACAGACACGTCCTTTCTCACTAACCAGAGTTACTCCCTGAATTAGTCCTTCTTTCAAAGTAGAAGTAACCAAAAACGCACCATAAGCTCTCAGATTTTCAAAAGATGCATCCTTCTTATGATTCCAATTGGGGAAAACACGAATAACACCCTCATAACTTTGTAGCAGCATCTCATTAATAGTAAGAGGAACAGCGGCCAAAGTTTCAATGCCTCCCCCACCTTGCACAATCCAGGAATTGGGATATACATCCATCTCAATCCGTTTCTTCAAATAAGATAGAATCTTATCCGAGGGATACCCCACACGTACAGCTCCGGGATAACAGGTTTCAATTCCATTATTAGATGTATTTCCCCAATCATTCGGATCACGTTGCTTTTCCGTCCAATGTGCCACATCTTCCAGCAAGATAGTATTGAAAGCCGCATCTGTCATGGGCCCCACAACACCAGCAGGGAGAATCAAACCATGAATAGATACCCTGTTCAGCCCCGATGGACGCACTTCTTTATCCTGAGGTCCCTTCTCCATATTCTTCAAACTTTGACGTCCGTCTTCTGTAATACCTAATGGGTATTCACTCAGTTTCTCCAAAATATCCTGCCAACGGGATTGCCGTGTCTTATCAATGGAAAGGAAATCACTCATATCCATCACACCCTGAAACAGCATACGAACCAAACCCAACGAAAGAGTTGAATTAAAATCACCTAACCGATTACGCCAGACACCTCCATTACGTTTATTGGGCATAACCTCGTTGAAATGATCCATACGAATGACATAACGTCCATCCTCTAAAGAGAGATAATCTTCCCAAAAATCCGCACAGGCCAGAAGATACGGATATACTTTACAGGCATACGCCTCATCATACGTACTGTAATATCGCATCAACATATTTCCAACACTAAACACCGCATTGATTTTCTGTCCCAGAAACTTATAACCACCATCAATTGTATTTTCACGGGTCGAATACTTTTCCTGCATTTCTTCAGGAGTTAACGGCCACATAGCTGTACATAAACCTTTAGGACCGATACCCACCGGATAATAGATACCCTTGCAATTCAGCAATTCCTGTGCATGCTTCCGTCCAGCCTCCATATAATCTAATATAGGCTGATCAAAATTATCTGTCAGACTAATATGATTGGAAGAAAATGACGCCCAGTAAGGTGCCTGATAATTATAATTCAGATGATAATCACCTCCCCATGCCGCTTCGTCACGCGTAACAAATGGTCCCCAGATACCTGGTGCAAACTTGCCCTCACGGGAAGAACAAGCAAACAAATATTGCGACTGATAGTAATACTTTTCAAAATAACTATCACCTATATTAATATGAGACTGTTTCCAAAAATGATTCCACCAGGAATGATGTTCTTTCCGTAAATGCTCAACACCCGCTTCCGTTACTTTCTCTGCTTCTGTAATTGCTTTGTTTTTCCAATCCGGTGTATCATGATTCGTATAAACAGATATAACCAATTGTACTTTCTTTCCGGGAATCAAGGAGAATTCATCAGAATTTGAGTTTAAAGCCAATGCCACATGAGTAGGCCAACGCAGCAATTCCGTATTTTCAAATGAACGACTTACCCACATTACTTTATCTTTGCCTCCCGCAGTAGTCGAAGTATTACCTTCCGCAGCCCATAAACGCAAATGGGCAGTAACGGCTTTGTCCGATTGCAATTCTATGATAATCTTATTATCCGTTGCAGCAACCCATGCAGACAAATTCAACTGACAATGAGGAGTAGTGAATTTAGTTCTGATTTCAGCTGATCCGGGCAATTGTTCCGCATAGTAAGTAGCTCCTTGCAGTTCTTTTATCTCAATATCCAGTCCGCCCGGGAGCGCAATACCTCCCGGATAAACAGGATAAGCCCTCCAAAAATCATTTTTACCAATATAAAAACAGAGTTTATCAGGAGTACCTCCCATTGTGATACCGATATCTCCATTACCGGCTAAAGGAGCATCCGGAGTTTTGGTAGTGGGAACATGCTGTGGGGATGAAGTAAAGACGGCTTTATAATTATCAATGGCAAACTGAGCTTTCACCCCAATAGTGCTCAGCAATGCTACGCCCAAAATAAAAGCCTTGTGTGTATTCATAGTCTATAATCATTTATCTAAAACAAAAATAGACGTATCTTACCAACAAGGCTTGCAATATTATTTCAATCGTTTGGAGAAATGGCTCAAAATGCGTTTTTTAACGCATTAACCCACTATAGAAGTTGTTTTCCCTTTCTCTTTTCCTTCGGGAAGAGAAAGACGCACCTTTTTATGATTCAACTCAAGTTCTGCAACATTTCTCTGTTGAGTCGGATCGGCATAGTTTATTATGTACCGACCGGATTCATTTTTCCGTATCATATAAATTCCGGGAGTTTGAATATTCAATATAAAATCCGTACTTACAGTTAATTGTACCGGCTGATAAGCGGCCACCCAACAAGTAGTATTTCCTTCACTATAGACAGCTTGAGCAGTAGCATCATTACGAAGTATTTGTATATCCGATAAATTAAAAGCAGCCACATTTTCCTTGTCCATTCCGGGTAATATCAAATATTGATATGTACCTTGTTTAGGTGCAACACCATGCGTCAAATAGATGGCAGTCACCTCTCCATGTGTTTTTTCCGGGTGATACATTTGCATCACATCATACCATGATCCCGTACGTTCTGCTGTTTCAGCTACAACTTCATGAGTATTGCCCCATACAATATATCCCGTATTATTATGAAAATAGCGTTGTTCCTTTCCCTTAGCAGATTGCTTTGTATTCACAACATTCCATCGTGCATTTTCCCAGGAAAGCAGTTCCCCATTTTTATGGCATTGCTCTATAGAAGTGGTAACAATAAGATTACTATCTGCTTGTATACCAGCTCCCAAACAAAGAATAAAGTCATCCGTACAAACCCATGCTTTATGAGCCTTCACTCCGGCACGATCTAACTCCATAACAGTCATACCTTGTTTTCCATCCGAAACAGCTCCTACAAAAGTTCCTTTATTACGAGGCTGATAACTTTTAATCAGAGGCATAGGTGCATTATCTTCAAAAGCTGTTACTCCCGGTAACTTCCGCCAGTCCCAAAGAGGAAAAATATCCAGATACTCTTTACCATCTTTATAAATATAAGTAGCTCCATCTGCCATATAATACCCTTTCATATTATCGCCATTCATCATTTCCGTACCGATAATACGGTCAGAAGCCATTTTTATAGACGCCATCCAGGAAGGACGACGATGAATTGTATAATCCGACTGCCAGAAATGCTTATGTCCCGTAAGTACATTCACCGCAGGCGCAGGATAATTATCACGAAGCAGAGCTGTTGCCACAGCCATGCACTCATCTGATTCACCTCCACCTAACTCCGAGGTTGCAAATGCAAGACTCAGTGCTTTATGTACGGGAGCATGATGAAACAGTTGACGTCCCAAAGCATTCACATCCATCATTCCTTTCCAGATTACCCAACGATATCCCTTATCAATCAGTGTACTCAGAATACTCAACTGTTTATCATCAAATGCTAACGACGTCCCTGAAAATAATCCGGAGAAGAAACTCATTCCGGATACGAACGAAAGCCCATAATTACCAAACTGCTGCTGAGCGCCATGCTGGTGGAAGCACCAATCGTCTTTTATACCTTCTGCTCCACCCGTGACTATTTCAGATGCAATGGTATCACGCGCCATCTTTACCAACTCATAATCATTCTGTAATAATGCACGCATCATCACATTTCCGGCAAGCCATACCTTATTCTGTCCGGTCATCCCAAACTTAGCATTCTCCATTACAGTTATAGCGTTCTGTTTCTCCACAGGGGTCAATTGCTTCTCAAACAAGATAAAAACCGTGCCGAGTGTTTTAGGAATACCTATTTGATTATACCACCAGTTCAAACATACCGGTTTAGCAGTAAACCAATAATTCAAAGCTTTATGAATAACCGCTTCCACCTCCGAAGAACGATAGTAGGAAGTCTGATCGGAGTTATAGAGCTTTACCAGCTCCAGAATACGTTCCGCATGAATTTTAGGCTCCCAGCCGGAACGCTTTTTGTCATCGTAATTAATATCCGGCCATGTTCCGGCTTCCGTGAAAGAAGACAGATAAGTTTCTACTTTCTTTAAATCAAAAGGATATCGCTGATGCAACTCTACCACAACCTGATCCGAAATCTCTGTTTCCGGTTGAATAGACGAAAGGATGGACAATAAACCAAACGGATCTTTACCGGAAGGAACCAACATTCGGGCATAATTTTGCTTGATACGCACCAACTCATCCACACCACTTGCCTGTACAGTAACAGATACAAGTAATACACTAATTATAATCAGATTACGCAAAATTCTCATTCCTGTTTATTTTTTCAGTTGTTCTGTTTCCATTATAACAGCCGCCCACAATATACCGGCAACAGCCTCTTTGGCATTCAATATTTTGGGAACAGTAACATATTCTACAAAATTCTTTTTAATCACAACTCCATCACATGCTCCTATCACATCCAGTAAGCCTCTGTCATTCACCTGTATAAAAGGAAAGAGACTTTGATATCCCCTATATGCAACCGGAGTATATTCCTTTGCTTTTAAGAGCCCTAACTCTACACCACGCTGAATAGAGTATACAAACATAGCAGTTCCGGATGGATCTACAAAATTTAAAGGATTATCTCCTTTATCCACAACCATAAACCAACCACCGGTCTTCTTATCCTGCACTTCTTTCAGCCCTTTACACATTTTCAAATAAATATCAAGGACCTGCTGATAATTCGGATGTGTTGTTGGTAGTAAAGCCAGTAGTTCAGGTACCACCAAAGTGTACCACCCCATGCCTTCACTCCATACCTCCGGTGACAGTCCGGTAGTTTTATCCGCCCACACAGCCTTTTCAGGCTCTGTAGTCCATGCATGAAGGATAAGTCCATCCGGGCGTTGCAAATGACGGGCAGCAGTAATAATATTCCTACATGCCACATCATAGCAATAATCGGCTTCTCCCACATATTGTGCACAACGTATAAGGAACATTTGCATCATAAAAACACCATCTATCCACATATTAGGACTCCGGTTTCCATGCCAGAACTGTCCATCGGAACTGGGATAGTGATCCACAGCTTTCAATATTTGCAAGGCAGCTTTCTTGTATTTCTCATCACCCGTACGCCCATATAATGTACAAAAGGCCGAACCTGTCATAAAATTATCGAGATTCGTTAATCCACCTCCTTTGTAATTACCCGCTTCATCGACGAAATGATCCATATATTTCTTTATATATTCCAGATACCTGCTATCACCTGTTAATTGTCCCAAACGGTCCATAGCCTCAAACATGTATCCCTGCACATATGTATAGTCTTTCCAGTAAGCCATCCGATAATCCGGATATCTCGTCATCACTGTTTCCGACAAAGGTATAGCTAAATATTTCGGAGTAACTCCGGGTGTATATCCCAGTTTAGCTTCCGGCACTCCCTGAGAAGTAGTTCGCCGATAGCGGGTAGTAGTCTCCTGAGTAACCAGCATAGTAACCTCTCCTTCCACTACCGTACCGGCTGTATGTTGAGTTACTACCCGATTTTGAGCCATAGAAGAATGACTTGTGCCGACTGCACATACGATACAAACTCCTACTATTATTTTCCGTGTTATTATCATAGTCATTATTGATTAAATCCAAATCAACGGGTTACGTACAGGCAGATTACGCACCACTTCGTCGGTTACAGGGAAATGTTCTAACTTCTCCCACGTTGACTGCCAATTTTTATTATGAGTCTGTAGCGCACCGAATATCAGGAAAGGATGCGCTACCGGCCATTCATCCCAATACATTACATCTTTCGTATAAATCCAGCTTTCTCTATCAACGACATAGGGATAGATAAAATTAATACCCTTCTCCATATTCTTACCTCCCTCTGCCGTATAAGTCCATAAATTATCATTCTTATCCGAAAGCGTCTGGCATATTGTTGCCATGGCATCCAGATTAAATAAAGAATAACCATAAGGTTTCGTACGTGCTGTCTCCAACGGAAAACTACCGTCTTCCGCCATCTGCTTAGGTAAAAGTACTTCTTTATAACGCCGCTTACAAAAATCCATCATATCCTTATCACCAGCATAACGGGCAAATACAGCAGCCTGCATCACCCAGCAAGTTCCATGATTATTCTTAGCATTCATCTCGTCTATGCCATACTGATGTGTGAACATCCATTTCAAATAATCAGCAAACCACTGTTTAGTAGACTTTATATCATCCTTAGACAATACTCCAAGCTTTTCTAACTGCCATAACGATTGGGCTACTTCCATAAGATGTACCGTATCAATGATGCCAATACCACGTCCTGTAGCAATTCCCTTAATAGCTTGCGCATACTGCAAGTTAGGATTCATTTTTGTAGACTCATTCACAAACCAGGCACGCACATGCGTCAGTATCGCATCCACATATTCTTTATCCTGAGTCAATAAATAAGCAGAGGTCAGATTACCTACGATTGAACTAAAACGTATCATAGCATGACGATGAGCTACAAAATTATCCGGATTGGTCTCGCCATCCCGACGCACATAAGGTCCGTCAGGATTCAAAGTATCCGGCCACCAATAATCACCCTCCGAATAAAAATCATGTATATCCCCTGCACTGCGTTCCGCTATAAAGGCGGTAACCGTTACCGGTTCCTCCTTTATATTCATAGCGGCACGTTCCAGTATACCCTGCTTTAAAACACACTTCACAAAATCTTTACCGTCTTTATCCGATGTACACGAAATAGCCAGAAAAGAACAGATCCCTAAAAATAACATACCTACCTTTTTCATAATCTTACTGAACCGTTATAAATGATGTTTGGACTTTATCAGCTTTTACAGCTACACAGGAAGTACCGCCTTGCGTACGAACCCGTATTTGTGCCCGCCCGTTACGTGCCTGTACTTTGCGGGAACCGGTTGCCGTGCCCTGATTCTGTATCAGTTCTCCGTCACCGGCAATATCGAAAGAAACAAAAACTCTGGAATCAAGACACCTGATACCATTACTATCTACCAACTGGGCTTCAACTTCAACAATTCCATCTTCTTTAGGAGTAGAAGTTACCCGGAATGCATGTTCCTTCCCCCACTTCTCGGTCTGATATTCAAAGCTCAATTCATCAGCAAGAGCTTCTTTTCCAGCAGCCACAGCACGCAATGTATTCTGCCCCTTAGCAAGCTTCACATTCCAACGCAAACCCGCTGCGGGAAAATCCTGACTATTACGCTTGCGTATCCCCTGGCTTTGTCCGTTCACAAACAGTTCCACCGATGGACAGTTAGAGTAAACCAAGACCTCTTTTTCTTCATCGGCATCTCCCCATCTCACAGGCCAACCATGCCCATAGATATGAACCATAGGCTTTTCTGTCCAATAGGATTGGAATACGTAATAACTTTCCTTTTTCGTAAAGTCACGTTCCACCACTCCTTTCTGATTCATATATGGTACCGGATTATCCGGACGCACCGGTGTGGAAAAGTCCTTAAACGGCCAATAAGCAGCACCGGTCAGCCAAGGCATATTCTCCTGCTCCTTCAAATGCCAATCTATCAGCTTAACGATATAACTTTCCGACCAGTCTCCTTTCTTCAACACCAGAGCCGAACCATTCAGAGCTGCATCGCCATCACTTTCACCTTCTTTTCGTATAGGAGCAGTAGCCTCCGCATGACGTCCGGCATGGCTATCACCACCCCACTCTACATGCAGAAAATGTTTCACCTTCTCCATTTCTTCTTTGGACATCTGCTGATAATCTGTATAAACCCCACGATACCAACCGGCCCAGATAGAAGGAGAATATACATCTACAATATCGCTACAGAATGCACAACGGCGAATTGCCGTCTTGCGTTCGGCATCAAGATGATGTGCCAGTGTATTCAACTCACTCATCAGACTCCGTATCTCGCGTTGTTCAAATTCAGGAAAGTCATTCGGCCAGTCATTCTCATTACCCAATCCCCAGATTATCACTGAAGGGTGGTTATAGTGCTGGGTTATCATATTCGTCAACATACGTTTCGCTTGCCCGCGATAAGTTTCATTCCCCACACCACCACGGCACCAAGGAATTTCTTCCCAAACCAGAATACCCAGTTCATCACAAAGATTCAAAATGATCTCAGATTGCTGATAATGTCCCAGACGGATGAAATTCACCCCCATCTCTTTCATCATTTTCATTTCCTGTATCATCTGCTCCTCGGTCATGGCAGCAGCTACTCCTGCATGATCCTCGTGCCGATGTGTTCCACGCAACAAGAGACGCTTTCCATTCAGCATGAAAGGCCCCTTATCTATAAATTCAAAAGAACGGAAACCGAAACGTTCACTCGCTGTCATTTTCTGCCCATTGGCAGTTACAGTAACCTCGCAAGTATATAATACCGGATGATCTACATCCCAGAGTTGTGGTTTATCAATCTGAATATCCAGCATATCCAAATCTCCCAACGGAGTTATTTTATCCAGTGTACGGGTAGATACCACTTCACCTTTAGCATTCTTCACAGTAACCTCCACCAGTGCTTCACGTACATCTGCAGGATTATAGAATGTACCGGATACCTTTAACGTGCCTTTTTTCAATTTAGCGTCCAATGCCGGTTCTAT
>ENA-UEQO01003321-UEQO01003321.1-human-gut-metagenome-genome-assembly--contig:-NODE-3321-length-12684-cov-5.619338_pt1 | contig 12684 bp, 7 predicted proteins | sample MGYA00242938_ERZ507940 | MGnify/ENA primary metagenome ERZ507940 (study PRJEB26167, sample SAMN06115517) | human gut metagenome | host: Homo sapiens | place: China:Chongqing | collected 2014-12-03... | reverse complement strand
AAAATTGCTATAACTGATGACATTGGTAAGTATCAAGAAATCATTAAAAAGTATTCTTTGTTGAGAGAGTATCAAAGAAATGGTTTTGATATTACAAAAATTGTAGAGCATAAGAAATTTGAACAGTTTACGGCTTCTGACATCTACAGATTAATTAGAGGTAAAGCAGATAGAATACATACGGTGATCTTGACAAACCAAGAAGCCGAAATTCTGAATAGCCACATTAAACAATCGCTTATTGTGTGTATGGAAAAGCCCGATTTGGGCGTGTCACTTCCCTTTCCTATTCTAAATGATATATTTAGAGGTTGCAAACTAGGCTCGACAATGGCTATTGGTATGCTTTCTAACGCAGGAAAATCACGATTTATGACAAAAATCATTGCATATTTAACGCTTGTAAAACATGAAAGAGTCTTTGTTATGCTTAACGAGATGGGTGTTGACGATCTTAGAAAGTGTCTGATTACAACGTGTATAAATAATGTTGAGTTTCAAAAGTTACACGGCATCAAATTAAAGAAACCTGAAAAGGAATTAACACTTGGTTTGTACAAGGATAAATCAGGTGAATACATATATCAGAAAACAGACGATTGGGGAGAATCAACAGAAACCTTGCAAGAGTACATTCAAAGGGTCGCTGAAAATTCAGAGGAATATGTAAAAATAATGAAAATTGCTGAATGGATTGAATCCGAAACTAACGAACTTATTCTCGTTAAGGATATGGCTGGTGGTTATGATGACAAAACACTAGAGTTTGAAATAAGAAAAGCTAATCTAACTCATGGTGCGAAATACTTCTTTTACGATACCTGCAAGCAAGACACGCAAGCCACAGGAGATTGGGCAGCTTTAAAAGCCACTGTGACAAAACTCACAGACTTGGCAAAGCAGTTGAATATGTTTGGCTATCTTTCAATTCAGCTTACAGACGATACGGAGTTTTGTAAACCTGACGAGCTTAATTCTAATAATATTGCTAATGCAAAACAGCTAAAGCATATTATATGGACGATGACACTGTTTAAAGAAATATCTGTTGGAGATTTTCATAAATATCGCTATGTTCAGCATGATGCTGAATGGGGCAAAGATGTTGAATGTGAACTTAAAGTTGGCAAGAGGTATTATGTAGGCAATGTAGACAAAAACAGATTTGGTTGTAAAAAGAAAGTTGTATTTGAAGTTGACCTAGATTTGAACACTTGGTATGAAGTCGGAGAACTGAGAAGAAAGTGAGGATAAAATGGACATTTCTGTCCTCAAAGAAAAGATACTAGAGAACAATTATGTTCCTGTCATACTTGACGAAATAGGTTGTCACCATATTTCCTGTAAAGCAGGTTATGTTCAGTGTGGCAATCCTGATGGCGATAATCAAGGGGCGATCACTGTTTATCTCAATGAAGGTCTTTTAACTGTTGACTACACACGAGAAATACATAGTAGTTCAAACTTAGATACAATAGATATTTTTGACCTTGTGCAATTTTTTTGCAGTTGTACGTTTTATGAAGCTGTTCGTAAAGTTTGTAATTGGTGCGGTATTAACTATTATAAAGACGAATATAACGATTTGCCTGAAAGCTTAAAGTTCACGAAATTTATTTCTGAAATGGCAGATGATGAGTCTAATTACGAAGAAATGCAACCTTTAAAGCCAATTAAGGAAAATGTTCTATCGTACTACTTCCCTGCCGTTAATGATTTCTTTTTAAGTGACAACATATCATACAGCACACAAATGCTGTTTGAAATAGGTTATGACGATGTTTCCAATCGAATTACAATTCCTGTAAGAGATGAAATGGGAACATTAGTAGGTGTTAAGGGTAGGCTATTTTTAAAGCGAGAAGAAATGACAGAAGAAGAGCAAAGAGTTAAGTATATATATTTGGAGCGTTGTAACAGAGCTAGAATATTATATGGACTTTATTTATCCGAAAAATATATAGCTCGGACAGGCTACGTTTATGTGGTGGAAGCTGAAAAAGGTGTTATGCAACTTTGGAATATGGGAATAAAGAATTGTGTAGCAACTTGTGGTAAAAAAATAAGCCAATATCAAATAAATATGCTGACAAGGCTGAGTTCTCATATTATATTTTGTTTTGACAAGGACGTAACCATAGACGAGTTAAACGATATAGCTGACAAATTTCTGGATTGTATTCAAATCAGTGCTATTGTTGACACTGATAATTTACTTGAAGAAAAAGAAAGTCCAACAGATAATCCCGATAAGTTTAAACAGTTGATTGCCAAATATACGCAAGTTATAAAGAATGGGAAGTGAAACAACAAAACATGAATTATAAAATAATAGGCAATAATGATTATTGCCATATTCCAATATCTATTTTTACTAATAGAGGAATAACTAATGTTAATGAATACACTCATTTAACCGATGATGTATTAATTTCTTATGATAATCTTGACAATATTAATGAAGCGGTTCAAATGTTAAATAAACATATTAAAGCCAATAGTAAAATGGCGATTATTGTTGATTGCGATGTTGACGGTCAGTGCAGTGCTGCTATGATGTACTGCTATTTGAAAAGATATAATAAAGAAATTGATATTACATATCTGATACATTATGGAAAGCAACATGGTATTTCTTCTGAGATAGAAATACCTGAAAGCACAAAATTGTTGATTATTCCCGATGCGGGAAGTAATGATACTGAACAATGCAAGCAGTTGACAGCACAAGGTATTGATGTACTTGTTCTCGATCACCATGATATTGAAAGAACAAACCCATATGCGGTTATAGTAAATAATCAGTGTAGTTCAGAATACTCTAATAAAAACTTGTGTGGTGCAGGAGTGGTCTATAAATTTCTACAAGCACTTGATGATTATTATTGGAACGACTATGCCGATGACTACCTTGACCTTGTGTCACTAGCTAATATATCGGATATCATGGATTTACGTTCTTTTGAAACAAAAAGGCTTATTGATAAAGGTCTTTATAATGTCACAAATAAATGCTTTGAAGAATTTATTAATGCTCAAAATTATTCCATGAAAGGTAAGGTCAATCCTCATACTATTGCATTTTGCATTACTTCTCTGATAAATGCCATGTGTAGAGTCGGTGATATAGAAGAAAAGGACTTGCTTTTCAGAGCGTTTATCGAGCAGGACGAAGAATTTGAATACAAAAAACGTGGCGAAACTGAAACTATAAAGGAAAATATCTATCAAAGAGCTGTAAGACTCTGTAAAAACGCTAAATCAAGACAGGATAATCAAGTGAAAAAGTTACTTCCTGCGTTAAGGAAAAGCGTAAACAATGACGAAAATACAGTTTTGTTCTTAAAGGGCAACAATATTCCAAGTGTATTTTCTGGATTAATAGCCATGAAAATGGCTAGTTATGCGAAAAAACCTTGCTTAATACTCCGCAAAGACGAAGAAAATAATGTATATAGAGGGTCTGCTAGAAACTTTGATAACAGCTATGTGCTAGATTTAAAGGCTGAGTTGCTTAAAACAGATTTGTTTAATTGGTGTCAGGGTCACGCAAATGCTTTCGGTTTTGAGATAAAAGCTGAGAACGTGGCTGAAGCTATTAAAGTTTTAAATAAAAATATTAATTCAGACAATCCTTTACCAATAGATTTTTGCTTTGATTATGACGAATTTAATATTGGAATGATTTCTGACGTTACATCATTGGAGAATTGTTACGGCACAGGAATTAAAGAGCCTTTATTTGTCATTAATAATATAGTTTTGGAGCATAATCAAGGCGTTGTCATGGGTAAAAATGAAGATACATGGAAATTCATTACTGATGACAATATCGCAATTATCAAGTTCTGCAACCCTAGTGACGATAAAGTATTAGACTTTTTGAATGGATCTGATGATAAAATGTGCATTAACGCTTTATGTCAATTAAATGTTTCTGAATATAAGGGGGTAATTACCCCACAAATAGTTATTTTGAAATATGAGGAGGCTGAAAGGTAATGTATAGTTCTTTGCACAACCATACAATGTACTCGTTATTGGACGGCTATGGTACACCAAAAGAAATGCTTGAACAATGCCGAAAAGTCGGTATTAAAGCATATGCAGTTACGGAACATGGCAACCAATATTCATGGATATATTTCGACCAGCTATCTAAAGAATATTCTGATATTAAGCTGATATATGGCGTAGAGCTGTATGAGTGCTTCGATACTGCTATAAAAGATAAAAACAACAAGTATTTTCATCTTATCGCTCTCGCAAAAAATGAGAATGGTAGAAAGGCTTTAAATAAAATTATCACTAAGTCAAATCTTGAAAATTTTTATTTTAAGCCTAGAGTACAGATTTCAGATATTGCTCCGTATGCAGAAGATTTAATTATTTGTTCTGCTTGTTTGGCTTCAAAATTAGCTAAAGAAGGTGACTTTAATATTTGTGTTAAATATATCGAAGAATACAAATCGTCATTTCCTAATTTCTATTTGGAAATGCAATCTCATAAATCAGAGGATCAGGCTAATTATAATAAGAAGATTTTGAAACTATCTGAGGTAACAAACACACCATACATAATTACTACAGATAGCCACGCAGCCACAAAGGAAGATTTATACTATCAAGGTAGACACGTTCAGATAGCACATGATACTGAAACAATGTCAGAGAGTTACGAGGGCTGTTATCTGCAAAGTGAAGAAGAAATTCATACAACTATGGATAAACAAATTGGTGCAAATAACGTTATAAAAGGTTTAAATCAGACTAATGCTTTAGCCCATATGATAGAAGAAGTGCATATGCCCTTTCAAGACCCACAGTTACCGACATATCCCCTACCAAGTGGATATGATTCTAATAATGAATTTCTTTTACATCTTATTGATGAGGGGTGGGAAACTAGAAATTTTGACAAGCTTTCTAAAGAAGAACAGAAGATAATGAAAGACCGACTAGATTATGAAATGAACATTATTCATCAAATGAATTTTGACGGTTATTTCATTATTGTATGGGACTTCATAAATTATGCGAAAACTCATGGGGTTAAAATAGGTTCAGGACGTGGGTCTGGAGCAGGAAGCCTTGTGTGTTACACAATAGGTATAACTGACCTAAACCCTATTAAATATGGATTGATTTTTGAGCGTAGATAGGTTGCACTCGTTAAATTCCGTTAATTCGGTATCAGCAAACTAAGACTTCTCATTGAGAGCAAACCGATAATGAGACAAGACCATAGACGAATAAGCTGACTAAGAAACCCTAAACCTATAACTAGGTGAGATAAAGGGAATACCGAGCCAAATCTTTTAGTGATAAAAGAAAGTGTGTAACGACTAGGAAATGAGACTTTAGAGCCAATAATTTCCCACGAAGACGGAATAAAAACTTTAAATAAATGAATGAAGTTTGAAAAATATAGTCTAAACTGGGTTGGAAGTAACCAACAGATGAAAATGAGGGAAACCTCCAGAGCATAGGATAAAGAGCCTATGGTTAATAACAAATTGTTCCTCAATCCAGAGAGAGTTTCAATGCCAGATTGATTTTCGGTCGAGCATATGGGAAACCATATGTGTTAAGTGTGGTGAACCTATAAAATATAGGGTGTTAATTAAACAATTATTATAATTGTAACCGCAGGAAATGGCGGTGTGTTAATTAGCTAACAGGGAATATCTAAGTCGTTCTGTCTGACGATATGACAATCCTGTGCGAAGTTGTATTTTATGATTTAATAAAAGGTATGGCACTTTGTCAAATCATAAGTACAAAACGTCAAACGACTAGCTCAAAGGAGCGTAGGGTCAAGTGAAATTCTTGACTCGAAGTGCCACACACCTAAACGTATTACTACAAGTGTGATACGCATGGTGAAGATATAGTCTATTCCTTGCAGAAATGTAAGGTAGTAAAGTTGGACATCGATGTTTCAGACAGACCTACAGTAATAAATTATCTCATTGATAAATATGGTGAAAATCGTGTTTGTCAGATTATAAACTTCTCGTATATAACACCTGTTGTAGCCATAAAAGATGTTGGTAAAATACTAGGTTTTAAATATAATGAAATGGATAAACTATCCAAAAAGTTTTCGTACAATACATTTCAAGAGTGTATTGACAACAATATAAACTACTTATCTGAACACCCTGAGTACAGTGAGTTGCTTGACATAGCAGGCAAATTAAGTGGTAGGGTTAAAACAGTTAGCTGTCATGCAGGCGGTGTCGGTATTGTTGATACCGATATTAACGACTATATGGCAATGAAATTAGGCTCTGACGGTGAACACGTCATTCAAGTTGATAAAAGGCTTGTTGAACAAATAGGTATCATTAAATTTGACATTTTGGGTGTACAAACTTTAAAAATGGTTCAGGAAATTCAAAATGACTTGCACTTATCTGAGTACGATATAAATATCAACAACCCCAAATTTGAAAATGATAGAAGTCCATTTGAACTGTTAAGCAAAGCATTGACGAATGGTGTGTTTCAGGTGGAAAGTGCAGGCATGAAAGACTTGTTGCTCAGGCTACAAGCAACTAACATGGAAGATTTGTCGGCTGTTTTGGCATTGTATAGACCTGATTCAATGGGAGCTTTGGAGGAGTTTATTAAATGCAAACATGATCCTTCACTTGTCACCTATATACACCCCGACATGAAGCCTATTTTGGAAAGCACTTACGGTCAGTGTATTTATCAGGAACAAATCATGGAAATAGTTCGTGTTTTTGGTGGTAGAAGTTATGGTGGTAGCGACAAGTACCGCAAAGCTATTGGTAAAAAGATGCCTGAATTAGTTAAAGAAGAGTCTAAAAAACTATATCAAGAAATTATTGATAACGGATATGATGAAAATATAGCAAAAGCTATTAGCGAAGAACTTGCTGCCAAGGGTGGGTATTGCTTCAACAAATCGCATAGTTATAGCTACGCTGTTCTATGCTTTCAAACTGCTTATTTAAAAATAAATTATCCTATTTATTTTTTCAAAGCACTATTTAATTTGAACAAAGATAAGGCAGGCATGGTAAACAAGTACATTGTAGACTCTAAACAATTTGGAGTAACTGTTTTACCACCTCATATCAATAAATCACAAGTCGATTTTTCTATTTACGATAACAATGTGCTGTTTGGTTTTTCTGCGATTACAGGTATTGGTGAACGAATAGCTCAAGAGATTGTTACTGAGCGTGAGAAGAACGGCAAATATAAAAAACTTCAAGACTTGTTGTCAAGAACAACGTTGACAAAAACTCAGATTATTAACTTAATGAAGTCAGGTGCAATACCTACGAAAGATAAAAAGAGTTGTTTGTTAAAGTATTTGAAGTCATTGTATAAACCATTAGAGTATAAAGAATTGTCTAAGCTACCAACATATAACAAACTTATTATCGACTATGATATTGATATTGAAAAATATCGTATCGGTAACGGCAAGTATGACTATAACGAAGATCTGTTACTCACTCTTGCAAATCAGAAAAAGAAAGAAAAGTTTGACCTACAGCAAGAAGATAGGCTGAAACAATTTCTTTCAACCAATAACAAATATCTTGAAAACGTTGATTTTTGGGAGTTTGAAGCATTACAGATATTTATACACAATAACCCATTTGAAGAAGCACTTCCCTATTTAACAACAGCATTTGAAGCCGTTGAGAATGATAATGATTGTGTTATTGTAGGTGTTATTTCCAGAGTGCAAAAGAAAAAGGACAGAAATAAAAAACCATTTGCTTTTGTGAACATTTACTCCACTTTCGGTATTATAGAGGGTGTTCTTTGGAATAGTCAGCTTGTGCAATATGAAGATTTGGTTAAGAAAGGCTCTCAGGTTGCTATTAAGTGCAGAAAAACAGACGAAGATAAGGTCACAATACAGGCTATGCGACCATATGCTGAGTGGCTTTCAGAAAGGAAGAAAAGACATGACAGAAAAAATCTATAAGTTTAAAATCGTTCCTCAACAGGAGCGATTTTATAACGAAAATAGCAATTGGGGAGTGTATGCATTCACAACAACTTCTGATGACATTCCACATTTTTATGATTGTTATGACGATCCCTTTGGTGACAATCCAAGGCAGTTAAAAGGTAGTACATTGGCAGGTAAAATGCAACGCTTGACAATCGGTGTCGAGTACAATGCCGAGGTCACTTGCTCTTTTAATAGCAAATATAACTCGTATCAGTATACACCAATCTCCATTACTGCAAATGTGCCTAAGACCAAAGAACAGCAAATAGCATATTTGCAAACTCAAGTCACAGAGCTACAAGCAAAAAACATTTTAGCTGTCTACCCAAATGTAATTGATGATGTTATTCATAACAAAGAAATTGATTTTACAAAAATTAAGGGTATAGGCGAAAAGAGTTGGAATAGAATAAAAGACAATATATTGAACAACTATGTTATTTCAGATATCCTTATCATGCTTCAGCCGTTGGGTGTAACATATGCCATGATAAGTAAATTGATTTCCAATGAACCTAATCCTCAATTATTGAAGGAAAAGTTACTTGATAATCCTTATATTATGACAGAAATTCGTGGCTTAGGTTTTAAAAGAGTGGACGATTTAGCGTTAAAATTAAATCCAAATATCAGGATACCGACCAAAAGAGTTGTGGCATTTGTTAAGTATTATCTTGAGAGCGTTGGAAACAATGACAGTCATTCATATGTGCTAGAGTCAGTATTGGATAATGCGGTAAGAGATAACATAAACGATTGTTATGAAATGTACGAGAGCTTTAAATCCACACAAAAGCAACATGAGATATTTCTACATTTTGAAGAAAATAAGGTAGGGCTATTACGCCAATATAAAACTGAAATATCTATTTTGGATATTCTAAAAAATCTCAATGAACAAGAAACAGACTATAAGATTAACATTGAAAAGGGTATCTCAGAAGCAGAAAGAGAACAAGGTTTTTGCTATACAGACGAACAGAAACAAGAGATATATAAGGCTTGCAACAGCCCTGTAGTGCTTATAACAGGTAGAGCAGGAACAGGTAAAAGCTCAATTTTAAGAGGACTTACAAAGATATATAAAAGATATTCTATATCAGCTTGTGCTTTGTCTGCTAAAGCTGCGATTAGGATAACCGAGGCAACAGGTTTATTCGCAAGTACAATCCACAGATTGCTTGGTTTTAACAAGATAGGTTTTGTTTATAACTCTGACAACAGATTGCCTAGCGATATTATCGTACTTGATGAAGCTTCAATGGTTAATTCGTCATTATTTTATAGCTTGGTTTCTGCTATAAAAGAGGGTGCAAAAGTAATTATTGTAGGTGATGACGGTCAGTTACCGCCAATAGGCTGTGGCAATATCTTTCATGATTTACTTAATTGTAATGTGTTTACTTGTTGTAAACTGACTAAGATATTAAGACAGGCTCAAAAGTCAGGTATTATTTCGGACTCAGTTAAAATTAGAAATGGAGAAAACCCATTGCCTGAACCGAAACTGAAAGTTGTTACTGGCGAACTACAAGACATGACCTATATGTTTAGAGAGAGCCGTGAAGGTATGCGTGAATTGGCTATTAAATTGTATACAATGGCAGCTAAGAAAGACGGCTATGATGAAACGATTATTTTGACACCTTGTAAAAAGGACAGGATAAATAGCTCTTTTGAAATCAACTCTATCTTGCAAGATATAATAATTCCACCCGATACTGCACCTGAGATCAGGTATGGTAACAAGACATTTCGTCTTGGCTCGAAAGTTATTCAAAGAACGAATGATTATGACAGAAATGTTTTCAATGGTGAAATGGGTTATATTACAAAAATTGAACAGACAATTAAAGACGGCAAGAAGCAGAATGTTGTTACAATTAAATTTGCCGACAAGGAAATTGATTTCCTGCAAAATGATTTAAGTAGTATTGAGTTGGCTTACTGTCTAACTTGCCATTTAACACAAGGTAGTGGTTTTAAAAATGTTATTGTGCTGATCGACAATACCCATTATAAACTGCTTGACCGCTGTATGCTTTATACTGCGATTACCAGAGCTAAGACCAAATGTGCATTGATTGCCGAGCCTAGTGCTTTTCAGAGGTGTTTGAAAATACAAGCCTCACAAAGAAACACTTGGTTAAGCTTATTGGGCGGTTAATATATAATCAACAAGTTCATCTAGCGAACTTTGTATACTTTGCCATATTGACAACTATTAATTAGCGCATTATAATATGAGTATACCATTAAACGAGTACACTTGAGTATATACCTATTATTAATTAAGTGCGTTTTATATACACTCACTATCATTCGAGTATGCTTGTTAGAGATAGAGAGGGTGATGATATTGGCACAAAAGATAAAAGCTTTGTTTTTTAAGATAAAGAATTTTATAAAGTATAAGAGATAGGAGAAATTATTGTGAAAGAAATGGTCTATAAAAATTATATGGAGAAAGGACAAGAGGTTATTGAAATACTTGACGAAGGTATTTACAAGGGTTTTCATTATGCCATAGTTTCTTATGGTACTCATCCTTGTGCCTATGTTAAAATTCCAGAAGGACATGAGTTGTATAATGTTAGTAACGAATATGAGCTTGTTGATATTGATTGTCATTGCGGTATTACTTATGTTTCTAAAACAGGGCTTATTAAACCTAGCAATAAGAACCATAGAGATGGGCATTGGATAGGTTGGGATTACGCTCATTTTGGTGACTATATTTATATACCTACTAATTTTGAAATTTGGAATGAGGGCAAGAAATGGACAACCAAAGAAATATTTGAAGATGTTAAGAATGTTATAGAGCAACTTATAAAAAGTTGATTTTATTTGAAAGGAAGCGGTAAAAATACAACCAATTTTTAAAGAACAGATTAGAATGTGGTCTGATTTGGGTTTTAATATACCAATTACAGAGGGGTTTTATTGGCTCGACCGAGGTATCATTAGAGCATTTTCGTCTGACGGAATATTACACAGACTTTATAAATACAAAGTTAATGACGATCTGACAATTAATATTACAAAACATAAAGAATATTGCAATTTTAACCCAGAGAGCTGGGAAGAAACATACAAACGTCTAAAAAATGGCTTGCAGAATAAAATTGATGAAAGTCTAAATGTAATAAAATCAACTCTTGATACATATTCAAATTATGATTTTTGGTGTTTGACAAGTACTGGTAAGGATAGTACCGTTGTTCTCGATTTGGTTTACAAGGTTATATCTAATGTAAAGGTAATGTTTAATAATACAACCTGTGATGTCGCAGATACATATAGAATTGTTAAAAAGCATTCAGATTGGATAATTACAACACCTGAAAAAGGCATATATAACTATTTTGATAAATCAAATTTCATTCCAACAAGATTTGGTAGAGTTTGCTGTAGTGTCTACAAAGAAGGTCAATCTATTCAATATTTTAAAGCTCATGGTGTAGATAAATTGATACAAATTATGGGTGTGAGAAATGACGAAAGTAACAAACGAGCTGATAGAGAATATATCATACATAACCCCAAATGGAATGACAAAGATTGGTATGGACTTTTGCCAATTCGCAAATGGACTAGCTTGGACGTGTGGCTTTATATATTACATAACCAACTTGAAATTAATAATAAATATCGTAAAGGATATTCAAGAGTTGGGTGTTCCATATGTTGTCCTTATTATACAAAAACAACTTGGGTATTGGACAAATATTGGTATCCGTTAGCATATGAGCGTTGGCATAAAATTTTACAAGAAGATTTTTTAAAAAATTCTCGGTGGCAACAACTTAATTGTACCGTTAAAGAATATCATTCTTGTTGGAATGGTGGTTTGTTACGAACTGCTCCTACAAATGAGGTAATAAAAGAATTGATGGACTATAAAGGTTTGTCTGATTATCATGTGGCAGAACAATTTTTTAATAAAACTTGCTGTAAATGCGGTAAAAATATACGGCAAAACAATGTATTGGCTATGAATATGAAATATTTAGGTAGAGATACAGCAAAGTTTTATTGTAAAAAATGTTTTAAACATGAGTTTAATTTATCAAAAGAAAAATGGAATGAACAAGTTGATGGTTTCAAAACACAGGGTTGTGAATTGTTTTAAAATATAGAAAGGGAGTATATTAAATGGCTGAACAAAAATTTAAAGTAGGCGACAGAGTAAAAATCACAGATTTTACAGGAACGATTGTTGGCACTAAGCTTGAAGATAATTCTATTAAATATCATGTAAAAGTTGACCAGGGTCGAATTTATACTTGGGTATTTCAAAATGCACTTGAACGCATGAACTCAGATGCTGATAATTTTAAGCAGACAATCACTATTGAGACCGAAAGAAAGACTGGCGAAACTATCATAAGAATATCCAATCCAAAATTTACAACTGATGAGCCTACAGTAAGAGGCACAATCGTTGGTGATGTGGCAAATAAACTAGGTAAACCAAGGATAACAGACGAGCAGAAAACTATTTTGGGAGGACTTTATTTACTCGGCTACAGATACTTGGCTTGTGATTGTATTCATAATGCTATGAAGGCTTATAACACACGCCCTTGCAAATTAGAATTTCGAAATTACCATCTAAGTCGGTAACTGCACCAGTCTTGGCATCTTTAGTCTTAACTGTTGCACCAATCAGA
>ENA-UEQO01003320-UEQO01003320.1-human-gut-metagenome-genome-assembly--contig:-NODE-3320-length-12685-cov-3.048144_pt1 | contig 12685 bp, 3 predicted proteins | sample MGYA00242938_ERZ507940 | MGnify/ENA primary metagenome ERZ507940 (study PRJEB26167, sample SAMN06115517) | human gut metagenome | host: Homo sapiens | place: China:Chongqing | collected 2014-12-03... | reverse complement strand
GATATGTAACCCGAGTTGCCCGAGGTGGCCGGGAGCATGTTCGACACGCTCCACGGGGTATTGTACTGTCCGACAGTCGATGCCGAGAAGATCCACTGGCTCGGGAAGGCCGGGCCTGCCGCTTCCTGCGTGACCGATACGGTCGCCGTCTGCGTCAGGTCCGTGGAGGCGAAGGTAACTGTTGCGGACCGCGGCTCGGTCTGCGGGTTCACGTCGGCCGTGATGCGGATTTGCTGGACGTAAGGGCTTTTCGTGCCCGCTGTGAGCGGCATGTCGTTCAGGTCGGTGATCTTCACCCATTCGCTGCCGCCCGTGCTTACGGTCCAGTCGTAGTCGGCGGCCGAGAGGCTCACGACGGCGGCGTCGGTTCCCAGGGCGTTCAGTCCGACCGATCCGGGAGCGACGCTGAAAGTCGCCTCGGCGGGAGTGGTCGATCCGGCAGGGTAGTAGAGGATGTTCTCCCGCGTGACGTTGACTGCCGCGGTGTTATGGGCCCCGAGGTAGTCCATGTAGTTGTCGGCGTTGACCCCGACCATGACGTAACTGCCGCCGTTGTAGGTTCCCACGTCGCCCTGCGCGATGCAGTTGCGGAATACGGCGGCCTTGTTGCACTGCCCGAAGAAGCTGCCTTTGTATTTGTTGTTGTCACGGTCGGAGATGACGCGGCCGTAGTTCTCGCATCCCACGAATTCGTTGTCGTCGTGGTTCACAAGGCACACGATGCTGCCGCAGCATCCTTCGTTCTTGCAGATTACGTCGCCGCGGTTCACGACCTTGGTGAACTTGGCGCCCGTGCCCGTGATGCAGGTGATGTTGCCGATGCGGGCACCTCCTGCGGTGGCGAACTCGTTGAAATTGTTGCCGTAGTTGGCGCAGTCGGTCAGGTGGGTGTAGCGGTTGGCCGCCGCGACGATGCCCGATGCGCGGCCGACTTTGGTGGTGAGGTTGCCGCGGTTGACGCAGGCGGTGAACGCGACGGCGTTGGCCGAGCTGGCGTGATTGGTGCTGAATCCGCAGATGCCGCCGATTTGTACGCCGGTTGCATCGCTCTTGCTGTTGCCGCCGTTTTCGGCCGTAAGGTCGGCTTCGTTGGTCAGACGGTCGAGCACGACCCCTTCGTTGGCGAACGCGAGTCCGATCATGCCCATCGTCATCCGGACGTTGTCGCCCGCCGAGCCGTTGAACGACATCGGGGCTTCGTTGGTGACGTTGCGCACGGTGGCGTCGTAGACCAGTCCGGCGAGGATGCCGCAGTCGGTGGCTTTCGAGGCCGTGACTTCCAGCGAGCAGGAGGCGTCGAAGACGAGGTTTTCGACGACGGCTCCGGCGCCCAGCGCGCCGAACAATCCCCAGGCGCGGTTGGGGGTTGCGTTGTCGCACGCCATCCTGAAATTGCTGATCGTGTGGTCCTGCCCGTCGAAGAAGCCCGTGAAAGGACGTCCCGAGCTGATCGTGAGGGCGTTGCTCGCCAGCGCGAAGGTCGCGTCGCCGATCGGCGTCCACGCCGTGACGCCCGTCATGTCGATATCGTCGAGCAGTACGACGACACCCTCCTCGTTCTGCCACGGGGCGAGGGTTTCACCCGCATTGACCGCTGTGGCGAACTCCACGAGGTCGTCTGCCGTCCAGATGCCGCCCGGAGGCGCGAAGGCGTAGAGCGCTTTCGCAAGGTGGCGGGCCGAGAACACGCCGTCTTTCTCGTTATAGGTGCGGATGCCTGATTTGTAGACGTTTTTCGTGTAGGTCTTGTCGTCGTCGGTCGTCAGCGTGAGTTTCAGTCCGGCTGGGGAGGTGAAGCGTCCGACGGGGAATTTGAGGGTCTGGGGTTTGGTCAGGTCAGCCCCTTCGGGGAATTCCAGTGTCAGCTTCGTGCCGGTTCCGTCGGGCGCCGGGGTGAGGGCGAGCGTCGCGGGATCGACCGTGCCGGTGAAGGTCAGCCAGCCTTCGAAACCCTCTTCCGAGGCGGGTTCTACGGTGATCGACCGGGCCGGACTGTCCAGCTCTCCGGCGTCGATGCGCAATTCGACAACCGAGAAGATGTTGCGGAACGAGACGTGCAACGCCCCGTCCGAGAGGTTGTTTTCGAGCGGCGTGCCGACCAGCGGCGCGCAGGCCGTGTTGACCTGTTCCGCACCCTGGAACGAGATCGTGCGCCGGGCCTCCACGCCGACCGTGCCTTCGGCGGTCGTGGCGGGGTAGTAGGCTGTCAGCGGCTTGGACGCATCGTAGGAGGTGATGCCCGCTTCGCTGGTGAAGGTGGTCGTGGTGCCGGCTTCGGCGGCGGTGTATTCGTAGGCAGCGCCGTCGTATACGACCGTGATGCGGTCGCCGGCCTCCCAGGTGCTCTTGCCTTCGTTGATGTCGGTGCGGGTCGCTGCCGTGCAGGCGGCTTTGATGATCAGCCCTGACGAGGCGGGAAGCGGGGCCGGGTCGGTGATTTCGGGGTCCCGGGTGCAGCCGGCGAGCAGCAGCGCCGCGCTTAACAGAATGATATGCAGTTTTTTCATGTCGGTCGGGATTTACTCTTTGTTCTTGTCGTCGTCGAATTCCGTATCTTCGATGCCGTTGTCGGGCTTCTCCTGGTCGATGTCCGACATGTCGGTCACGGCGTAGGGCGTTGCGAGGGCATAGCGTGCCGCCTGCAAGGCTATCGGGGCGTTGGCATCGGTGACGGGCGTCGAATAGCTGCCCGCCGTGGAGTTCGAGGTCGTGTAGCGGAACGTGTTGCCGTCGAGCGTCACGCCTCCGAATGCCGGAGAGATCAGTTTCTCGAAGACGGCGCACGAGGCGGCGTAACGCGCGATGCCGTAGTCCATGTGGTATCCGTCGCGGGTCATGTCCATCGAGTTCTGGAGCTTCGACGTGCGGAGGTTTTGCAGGACGGTTCCCGTGGCGATCACATCGTCGAACGAGACTTCGGCCATCACCTTTTTACCCTGCGCGACGATGGCGGCGTACATGTCCGTCTGCGACGAGGCGAAGTTGTTGACGATCACCGTCTGCTGCGAGTAGCTGACGATCGCCGGGTCGCCGTAGGCTTGCGAGAGGATATAATAGAACTTGGGCATGGCCCCGGTCTGCGTCGATTTGACGTTGTTGATCAATCCTTGCAGGGCCTCCTTCTCATTCGAGGTCCACGACCAGGCGTTGATCTTTCCGGTGTGCTCCTGGATGGTCACGATGTCCCATCGGTCCGATGCGGCGACCTCTTTGATCGTCTTGTTCATCAGTTCGGTCCATCCGGCGGCTCCCGGACCGCACTCGTAACAGCGGTAGTCGTTCACGGTGGCGAATCCGTTGTTGTACTCGGGGACCGTGCGGCCTCCGTAGTACATGTGCGTCATCTTCACCTTGTCGAGACCTGCGGCCTTCAGCATGCCGGGCAGATGCTCCACGGCGTCTTTCGTGAAACTGTTGCCGATGAAGAGGATGCGCAGTTCGGCATCGCTGCCCGTACCGCCTCCGCCCGTGCTGCCGATTTGGTAGACGATGTTCGTGAGCGTCGATTTGTTCGTGCCCTGCTTGCCCAGGTAGTTGGCTTGGTCGGCTTCGGCATGGGAGTCGAAGACGGGCGCGCCGTTGTTGTAGGCGCCCACCTTGCCGCCTGCGGTGCAGTTGGTCCACTGCGCCACGCCGTTGTTGTAGGCCCAGAAGACGCCGCGGTTGCCGTCGCTGAGGATCGTGCCGTAGTTGGCGCAGTTCTCGAACGTGGCGGTGTTCGACATCGACGTGATGCCGCCGCAGCGGGCGCCGGTCGTCGAGGTGAGGTTCCCGTAGTTCGTGCAGCCGCTCATCGACGAACCCGTGCCCATGTTGCAGGTGATGTTGCCCAGACGCCCGGCGTCCTCCTTGGGGCACGTGTTCATCTGGTTGCCGTGGTTGACGCAGTTGGTCAGCTGGGTGTAGCGGTTGGCTGCGGCGACGATACCCGATGTGCGGCCCGTCGCCGAGGTCATGTCGCCGTAGTTGATGCAGTCGGAGATGATGACTTTCTGCGGCGACGACCCGTCGTTGGAGGAGAATCCCACGATGCCGGCGATGTGGTAGCCCGTGGCGCCTCCGGCGGTGTTGTTGTCGCGGTTTTCGGCCGTGATCGCGCCGTTGTTGTTCACGTTGTCGATCGTGACGCCCGCCGTTTCGGCGAAGGCCGTGCCGATCAGGGCCATCGTGATGCGGACGCTGCCCGCCGTGCCCTGAAAGTGCATCGGTGCGCCGCTCGTGATGTCGCGCACGGTGGCGTCGTAGACCATTCCGGCCACCACGCCGTTCGACGAACCTGCCGTGGCCGTGACGGTCAGCGAACAGCCCGTGTCGAACGAGAAATTCTCGACCACGGCGCCCGGGGCCAAAGCCCCGAACAGTCCGTATGTCGCGCCCGCCTCGCTGCCCGCGGCGACCATTTTCAGGTTGCGGATGCGGTAGCCCTGCCCGTTGAAATGCCCTGCGAAGGGTGTTCCCGTGAGGGTGAGCTTGTTGCTTGCGAGTTCGAAAGCCGCCTTGCCGATCGGGGTCCACTCCGTGACCGCCGACATGTCGATATTGGCCAGCAGGCACACTTCGCCGTCCTCGTTCAGCCACTCGTCGAGTGACCCGCCGGCGTTGACCGCTGCGGCGAAGGCCACCAGGTCGTCGGCCGTGCGGATGCCCTTGGCCGTCGAGATGTCGCCTCCGTATTTGGTGTTGGTCACCTTGTCCTCATTGCCCGTCTTGATCAGGCCGATGTAGTCCATGTAGTTGGTCTCGTCGATCTGCACCATCACGTAGTTGCCGCCGTTGTACGATCCCACGCCGCCTCCGGCGGTGTTGTTGTCCAGTTTCGCGCCGTTGTTGATGTTGGCCACGAGCGTTCCGCGGTAGGTCGCCAGGTCGGTGATCACGTTGCCGTAGTTGGCCGAATTGACGACCTCGCTGTCGGCGGAGTTGGTCAGACAGACGAGCCCTCCGGCGTGGGTCTTGGCATTGGTGGCAACGATGTCGCCGTAGTTCGTGCAGCCATCGACCGCCGACGAGGTACCGAGGATACAGGTGATGTTGCCCAGGCGTCCGCCGCCCGATTCGCCGTAGGTGTTCAGCATGTCGCCGTGGTTCTCGCATTCGGAGACGACCGTAAAGGTGTTCGCTGCGGCCACGATGCCCGAAGCGCGGCCCGTCGAGACGGTCATGTCGCCGTAGTTCGCACAGCGTGTGATGAGGTTTCTGAAGGTCGATGTGCGCGAGGTGTTCGAGACGCCCGCGATGCAGCCCGGCTGCGTCGAGGTGAACCCGGCGCCGCTGGCGGCTCCCGGCACGGCCTTCATGGCACCGTAGTTCTTCAGCCCGATGAGCTTCGTGACGGTTTCGTCGCTTGTGCCGGCTCCGTAGACGAAGCCTACGAGGCCCATGGTCATCAGTTTGTTCGAAGCGCCGTTGCCCAGACACTCCATCGGGAGGTAGCTGGTGCACTCCTCGATCGTTGATTCGACGCTGGCCCCGGCGATGACGCCCGTCGAGGTGACGCCGTTGCCCGAGACCGTGAACGATCCCGTGTCGCTTGTTTCAGCTCCCAGCACGAGGTTTTTGACCGTTGCGCCTTTCAGCACGCCGAACAGGCCGTATGCCTGGTTGTCGCCCGTAAGCGTCGCTTCCATTTTGAGGTTGCGCAGAGCGTATCCCTGCCCGTCGAACGTCCCTTCGAAGGCGGCTCCGGAGGGGGTGGATACCGCCGTCGTGGCGGCGAACGTGCCGTCACCGATAGGCGTCCACCGGGCGACGTCCTTCAGGTCGATGTCGTTCATCAGCACGGCGTTCATCTGTTGTGCGCCCGTGCCGGCATTGACGTCGGCGGCGAACTGCACCAGTTCGGCGGCCGTCCGGATCTCGATGCGGTCGCTCGTAGCCTTTGCGAAGAAGACCGGGCGCAGCACCGTGTGTTCCAGCATGTCGTAGGCCACTGCGATCAGGTGTCCCGCGCTGAATCCGGCCGGGAACGTGACGACGATCTGCTGCTGTTCCTTGTCGAGCGCGGCTTCGATGCCCTCGGCTGCGGCGATGCCGACCAGCGCGTCGGCGGCATGTTCGCCGTGCAGCGTGTATTTGACCGTCATCGGGGCGGACGCATCGACCACCGTGGTATTGATCGCCGTCGAGAGCGTGAGGTTGAGCACCTGCTGAATGGGCAGCGTGACGACCTCCCCGTTGCCGAGCGTCAGCGACAGGTTGCCGTTGGCGTCGCGGGCGATGCCTTGGAACAGGCAGCTTTCGCCGTCGTTGGCCTCGATCGGACGCCCTGCGGCGTCGTTCAGCCGCTCGCCGTTGACGGTCCAGCAGCCCTGTTCGTCGACCGACACCACGGGGGTGTGGCCGCTCACAGGAACCCGTTCGCCGGATTTGTCCAGCAGCGGGGCGGTCTGGCCGTCGGCCGTCACCGTCCAGTAGTAGAGGCCGCTGTCCGGATCGGGCTCCACGCCCAGCAGCGGAACGTTGAGCATCTGGTCAACGGTGGCCAGCACGACGCTCTTCTCCTCATCCTTGTTGTCCTTGTAGGTGATGATGCAGTTGCCTTCGGAATCCTGCGTCATCGCGGTGATGACGTTGCCCGAGGTCAGCTCGCTCAGGTCAGCGAGCTGCTCGTTGAGCGATGCGATGCGGCTTTGGAGCCTGGCGATCCGCTCCTTGAAACCGTCGATGCGGCCGCCGAGTTCCGAATCGTCGTAGTCGCTGCAACCTGCCGCGAAGGTGACGGCGGTCAGAAGCAAGAAATATAGGAATCGTTTCATGAATGTCTGGATTAAGCGTTAGTAGTTCTGCGACGGATCGAAATATTCGCTGTTGCGGTAACACAGAGCGTTGTCGTTCGTGGCTTCGGGGGCGCCGCTCGGGTTGTCCTTGTAGGTGTCCCATTCGCCGACGCGGCCGCCCTTGGCGCATTGCGTGACGAGCCCCTTGGCGCTGTAACCGCAGGCCCATCCGGGACCGTGCTGCGGCGCTCCTGCGTCGTAGGTGATGTTGGCCAGGATCGTGCCCTTGTTCACGCAGCCGACAATCGTGGCCTGGTTGTGGCCCACGAAACCGCCCGTGCGGCATCCCAGCTGCGAGAAGACGTTGCCATTGTTGGTGCAGTACTCGATGCGGATGTTGTTGTTCGTCACCGTACCGCCTACCAGACCGCCCATGCGCTTGTAATTGTAGTAGTCCCTGCTGCCGCCGTACTGGCCTATGGCGTCGTCCTGCACCGTGCCGTTGTTGACCGAGTTGCTGACCGCAGTGCCGTTCTCCTCGCTCGTCGAACCGCCCAGCGTGCCGACCAGTCCGCCGCCGCGTCCCGTCGGGGCGCTCACTTCGCCGTTGTTGGTGCAATAGTCGATCTTGATGCCTGCGCCGAGCGTGAAGGCGCAGATACCGCCGACGTTCATGCCCGTGCCGCCGTTGGCCGTGTTGGTGATGCGCCCGGTCTTCACGTCGCCGTTGTTGACGACGGCGTCGGCTTTCGTTTCACCGCCGATGACCGTGGATTTGGCGCATCCGGCGATGCCGGCGAGCATCATCAGCGTCGCGTCGGGGTTGTCGCCCGTGAGGATGACCGAAACGTTGTTGGTGACGGCGGTGATCGTCGAACCTTCGGCGTATCCCGTCAGCGCACCGACGGCCACGACGTTCTGACTGGCCCCTGTGACGGTGATTTGGTCGCCTGCGGCGCCCAGCTTGAGGTTCTTGATCGTGGCGCCCTTCAGCGCACCGAACAGACCGTGGAGGTGGGTCGCCTCGCTCTCGGTGTCGAAGGTCCACTGAATGCCGCTGATCGTGAAGCCCTGGCCGTTGAATACGCCCGTGAACGGGTTGACCAGCGTATTGTACGAGGGCGTTCCCGTGGCTTTGCCCGCTCCGATCGGAGTCCATTCGGGGAGTCCCGACAGGTCGATGTCGTTGAGCAGCACCACTTCGCCCGAGGCGTTCTCCCAGCGGCTCGTGCTGCCGCCGGCGTTGACCGCTTTGGCGAATGCCACCAGGTCGGCGCCCGTTGCGATGCCCGGGTCGGTCGGAGTGTCGGGAATGACGGGCGACTGGCGCACGCCGAGCGTTACGGTTACGCCGTAGGGACGGTTCGAGAAGGTGATCGAGCCCTTGCGGTCGGCGCCGCTGTCGTTCTCATAGTAGTCGGCCACGAACGAGTGGGTCGTGGTGACCATCGGTGCGCGCGTCGCAGGGGCGGGTTTGAGCCACGACCGGCACTCCTCGGCGATCGTTACGTCGTATGCGATGTCGGCCGACACTTTGATGTCGAACTCCGTGAATTCGCCTTCGAGCGCCACCTCGGTTCCGGTTCCGAACTGCGGGTCCCACGTCGGGGGTGCGATCTGGGCCGTTCCGTAGGTGAAGAAGAGGGGTTTGAGCACGGTGTTGCCCCCGGCCGAAACCAGGATGACCGTGTTGCCCTCTTCGGCTCCCTCGTCCAGTTTCACCGAGATCGTGCGGGTGTATTTGTCGATTTCGACCGTCACGTTCCAGGCCGTGAAGTAGTCCACATACGCCTCTTCGGCTTCGGTGCCCGACACGGTGTATTTGATGTAGGCCGGAGCCGAACGGTCGGGGATGGCCGTCACGGGGGCGGCGTCGAACGTGATGCTCAGGGCCTCGAAAACCGGAATCTCGAACGAACTGCCGTCGGCGAGCGTGAAGCGGACCATGCCGCTTTCCTCGTCGGTCTCGACCTTTTGGAACAACGTGTTGCTCACGTCATTGGCAAGCACGGGCTTTCCGTCCTTGCCCGTGAAACGCTCGCCGTTGACCGTCCAGAAACCCTCGGCGTCGATGCCCATTGTGGGGGGCACGCCGCCCACGGGCATCATCTCGCCCGCGGTGTCCAGTAGCCATTCATAGGTCTCGCCGTTGTCCGCGGTCGTGCGCCAGTAGAGTTTTCCGTCGGAGAACTCCCCGGCCCCGACGATCGGGGCGGTCACCACGTCCTCCTGTGTGGCGAGGGTGACGGTTTTCGTCTCGCCGCCGTGATCGCGGTAGCAGACGACGTAATTGCCCTTGTCGTCCTGTTTGAGGTAGGAGATGAAGCTGCTGTTGACGAGCGCCGTGAGCGAGTTCATCTCGTCGTTGAGTTCCGCGACGCGCTTTTCGGCCGCCGTAAGCTCCTGCTCGATGGCGTCGATGTTTTTCCGCAGCTCCCCGTCGTCGTACTCGTCGCATCCCCAGAGGAGGACGAAACCGGCGGTAAGCAGTATGATGTTCAATAACTTTCTCATTGTTCTCTCGGTTTAAGGGTTACTGTTTGATCCGCACATGCATATAGTTCATGCAGCTGCGTTCGCCTTTCGAGTCGGAGGGCTTGTTGACCACCTTGCCCGCACCGTCGGTGTAGAGCCACAGGGTCGTCGAGCCGCCGCCGTCGAAACGGGTTACGTTCCAGCAGCCGAATTTCTGGGCGATGCGGACCATTTCGTAGAACTTCACGCCCATCGAAACCCAGTCCTGACGGCCGTCGATGACGAAGAAGTGGACTTTCGTTCCGGCCTGGTCCACACCCACATAGGTCATCGGGTCGTAGACCGACGAGGAGAGGTTCTTGTCCACGCCGTCGGCCAGCAGGTGGTACATCGTCGAGTTCTGCGTGACGATGGGTTTCGTAACGCCGTCCACCGCCACGTCGGCGCGGATGCGGAGCGTCGAACCCACGGAGAGTTTCGCGGCGAACGCTTCGGCGGTGGCTCCGGTGAGCTGTACGGCCCATTCGTCGAGGGTCGTGAGGTAGGGAGCTTCGGCGAGCGGCGTCGTGCGGCCGTCGTCGATGCGCGTCACGGTGGCTTCGAACCAGCCGTCGTTGACCGTCATGGGGTTCCCCGAGGTGTTCTTCGCAACGACGTAGAGCGCGTTTTTGAGCAGCGGGTTGGTCAGCGACGGGGTCCCGGGGTGGGGTGTCTTCTTGTAACGTGCGGTGTAGAGGTTGGCCTCCTGCGAGACGCTGCCCTGGCGCAGGATCGTGTCGTTGATCGAGTAGTATTCGTACTCGGCGCCGCCGACCTCGATCTTGCCCGTGAAGACCTTCTTGCCGCAGCTTGCCGTGCGGTCTTTGAAGACGGTGAAGGCGTTGGCATGGTTGGTCAGCGACGTGCGCACGGTCTTGTTGTTGACGAAGTCGGGGCGTCCCTCCTCGATGTGCAGGCCGCGGGGGAATCCGTCGTGCGAGTTGAAGAAACCGGTGTTGAATCCGGCGACGATGTTCTGCCCCTCGGCGCGCTTGCGGGTGCAGTTCTCCGAGAGGGTTTCGCGGATGTTCTTGCCGTTGTTGCCGTTGTTGTTGCCGTTGGGGTTGGGCACGATGTCGTCGGCCATCGAGGTTGCGATCTCCACGGCGTCGTTTGTCAGGTCCACCTCCAGTACGTGCATCTTGCGCGGCAGGTTGGTGAATTCGTAGTAGGTGTATTTCACGCCCGGGTGGAGCTGTACGGTTTGTTTGGACTCCCAGTCGTAGTAGGCCGGCAGCGACCAGTCAACGGTGTTCTCCTCGGTGTCGTAGTTCGACTGTTTGTGGCAGACGGCCGTGGTGTGCATGGCCGCGGGGGCCGTTGTCGGAGCGTCCTTGTAGGTGTCGTAGTCGCCGACGAAGCCGTTTCCGATGCAGCCCTTGATGAGCGATGCGCTCTGGTTGTAGCCGCAGGCCCAGCCGGGACCGTGCAGGTTCGAACCGTCGGTCGTCACGTTGCCGATAACGGCCCCGGTGTTCTTGCAGTTGCGGATCGTGCCGAGATTGTGGCCCGAGAAACCTCCCGTGCGGCATCCCAGGCGGGTGATGACGTTTCCGGCATTGGTGCAGTTCTCGATGATGCAGCCTGTCGTGGTCGAACCGCCGACCAGACCGCCCATGCGCTTGATGCCGTATTGGTCCTTCTGTCCGGCGTACTGCCCGGCGGCATCGTCCTCGACGAGGCCGTTATTCTGCGAATTGGCGATGGTTCCCTTCTCGAAGGTTCCGGCCAGCCCGCCGCCGCGTCCCGAAGGTGCGTTCACCCGTCCGTTGTTGGTGCAGTAGCCTATGAGATTGTTCTCCGCCGATTTGATGTAGGCGCAGATGCCTCCCACCTGCATGCCCGTCCCGCCGTTGGCGGTGTTGGCGATGGGACCCGTGGTGATGTCGCCGTTATTGACGCACGCCGCCGCTGCGGAGGTTCCTCCGATGGTCGTACCGGTCATCTGCCCGGCGATTCCCGCGAGCATGACCAGCGTTCCGGCGGGGTCTTCGGCCTCGAACGAGATCGAGACGTTGTTGGTCACGCTTTCGATCACCGATTCCGTGGCGAACGCCGCCACACCCGCTACGGCCGTACCGGCTCCGGCAGTTCCCCGGACGGTGAGCTTGTCGCCCTTGGCGCCGACCGTGAGGTTCCGGACGGTGGCCTGGTTCAGCACGCCGAACAGGCCGTGTGCCGTCGATTTCGCAGCGTCGGCCGTCCAGTCGATGTTTTTGAGGGCATAACCTTTGCCGTCGAATTTGCCCGTGAAAGGATTTTCAGCCGTGCCGATCGGCGTCCATTCCGTCGTGCCCGTCATGTCGATGTCGCCCAGCAGCACCACGTCGCCGCTCTCGTCGCGGTAGCGGTCGTAACTGCGTCCGGAATTGACGGCCTCGGCGAATTTGCGCAGGTCCTCGGCGGTCTTGATGCCGTAGTATTCGGGCTTCGCGCTTTTGGCCGCGAGGCGCACGACGCGGATCAGAACGTTCTCCTCCGTGTCGCAGAGCATCACGGCGAAGCTGCCCTCCTCGAACGCATTGCCGAAGGCGACGGCGATGGTTCCGGCGGCGGTGTCGGCCGTGGCCGTGAGCTTTTCGGCGCGCATGATTTTGAGGATCGTTTCGCCGGCCTTCTCGCCTGTGATTTCGTAGCCGATCGTGAGCGGCTGCGAGGCGTCCTCGACGACGTATTCGTCCCCGAGCACCGTGTCGCCGACCTTGAAGACGATGTTGAAGGCGTCGAAGACCGGAGCCGACACCGTCGAGCCGTCGCCCAGCGTGAAGACGGCGTTGCCGTTGGCATCGCGCGAGATGCCGGTGATGAGCGATCGCTCCTTGCCTTCGGCTTTCAGCGGGCTGCCCGCCGCGTCGGTCAGCCGCCGGCCGTTGACGGTCCAGTAGCCCTCCTTGTCGACGGCCACTTCGGGCGTGCGTCCGGCGACGGGTATTTTGGCCCCGTCGGTGTCTTTCAGGAAGTCGGTTTTGCCTCCGGCGGTGGTCGTCCAGTAGAGCACGCCGCCATCCTCCTTCGTGCCGAGGATCGGCGCCGTGGTCACGTCGTCCTTCGTGGCGACGGTGACGCTGTGTTCGACGTTATCGGCGCCTTTGAAGCGGACGACATCGTTACCCTCGGCGTCCTGCGTGATCGAGGTTATGACCCCGCCGTTGACGACGGACGCGAGCAGCCGCACCTGGCTGTTGAGTTCGTCGGCCTGTTTTTCGAGTTCGGTGAGCTGGTTGTATATCTCATCGACGCCTTTCCACAGCGCGGAGTCGTCGAAGTTGTCGCTGCACCCGCCCGCGAAGAGGAGGACCGATGCCAAAAGCGTTGTTATCATGGTTCGTTTCATTGCCGTTTGTTTTTATCGGGTTGCAGTAAGCATCAGTCGAAATTGGTGCTGTCGGTCCATCCGGGATTCTGGGTCAGCAGTCCGCCCGTCAGTACGCGCTGGTCGGCCGGAATGGGCCACA
>ENA-UEQO01003309-UEQO01003309.1-human-gut-metagenome-genome-assembly--contig:-NODE-3309-length-12727-cov-4.192253_pt1 | contig 12727 bp, 6 predicted proteins | sample MGYA00242938_ERZ507940 | MGnify/ENA primary metagenome ERZ507940 (study PRJEB26167, sample SAMN06115517) | human gut metagenome | host: Homo sapiens | place: China:Chongqing | collected 2014-12-03... | reverse complement strand
TGACAATTACTGCAACACCTAATGCTGCCGGTGCAACTCCTGCTACCTGCACAGTTCATGTTTATGACGAAGTAGCGCAAATAGATGAGACAAAGTATCCCACGATTGAGGCAGCTCTTGCAGCAGCACAAGAAAATGATACCATTACTTTGCTGAAAAATGCAGCATCTGCTAAAACTTTGCAGATAGGTAAGAGCATTACTCTTGATTTGGGTGATTACAAGTTTGAACGCACTGGCTCAGGGAACGAGGCACGTGCTATTTACATCAATGATGGCGCAGATGTTACGATTAAGGCAAACGAAGCGGGCGGCGTAAAGGCGGCTACGATTGCCCTGCAAGTAAATGCAGGTGGAAAGCTGACAATTCAGGGCGGAACTTACGAAGCAGCTTATGCGCTTGCCTCCTTCTCTTCAGCAACAAAAGCTGCTTATACGACCATTGTCGATGGTGTATTCAAAGGCTTTGTTTATACCAACGGAAATGGTCATGATGATCACATTACGATCAATGGCGGTACCTATAATGATATGCTGTATTTGGCATCGGGTGATAAGTCTACCTATGTGATTAATGACGGCACATTTAACACCAGTTTGGAAATCGATGCAGGTAAGCTCGATATTATGGGTGGCACATTCAAGGCGCGTGTGGATACGACCAATAATGTAAATAAGCCTGCTACCAATAACAATGGTTCCGGCGCATATGTGGGAATTATCGTCATTTGTAAGCCTGATGGTACCAGTGCAAACGGGTACATCGGAGATGCCGTTGTAAATATCAAGGGCGGCACCTTTGAGAATACCTTTGCCAACGGAGAAACAATTGTTGTTGCGGACTTTGGCAAAGAAGGCAATGATATTGGCGATGCTAAGGTTATCATTAGTGACGATGCCAAGGTCAAAGGCAAGATTGCACTTTATACTTCTGAGAACAATACTGACGCGAGTTTCACCGTCACCGGCGGTTATTTCACCTCCGACCCCAGCGCTTATCTGGCTGCTAATAAGGGCCTTGTGACCAGCGATCAGAGTGCTTTCGCTTACAAGGTTGGTGACAAGGTCACCAATGTTGAAACCGCTGTAACTGCCGGTGAGGCCACTGTGACGATCCCCGCTGACGTTTCTGGCATTATTACTGAGGCCGCTGTGAAGGACGCTGCCAAGGCTGCTGATACCACCAAGACCTTGACCGACACGGTGGCTGCCTCCGGCATGACCAACGATCCTGCCGTAGTCGGCACCAAGAAAGCCGCTGAGGCTGCACTCGTTGCAGAGAACATTCCTGTAAATAGCGGTGACACCGTCACCGTTGTGGTTCAGCCCTATCTGGAAGTGAACGTCAAAAGTGCTGATGCTGGCAAGCTGACCCTCGAGATCAGTGCCAAGTACAATGTGGTAGCCACTACCGACGATCCCACAACTATTGCCCCGGCCAAGACCGCCACACTCAAGTCTGGCGTACCGCTGTCCATCAATAAGCCCATTGAACTGACTATCGCTTTGCCTACCGGCTTTGCCACAGCAAGCAGCATTTATGTCCAACACAAGGGCTATGAGTACACTGCGACTGTCGATGCTTCTGGCGCAACTGCTACCTTTATCAACCCCCACGGCTTCAGCACCTTTACGGTGACTCCGACGGCTTCCGCCGTTGCTGAGGTTGACGGCACCAACTACACCGATCTCCAGAAGGCTGTGGACGCTGTATCCAATAACGGCACCGTTAAGCTTCTGAATGATACCTCCGCAAGCGCTGTTGTCAGCCGTGCGGTGAAGTTCACGCTCGATAAGAATAGCAAGTCTTTCACCGGCGCGATTACTGCCGGTTCTGGCTATAAGCTGTCCGTGGACGGCGATGTCTATACCTTTACTGTCAGAAGCTCTTCCGGCAGTTCCGGCGGTTCCAGCTCTTCCTCCAGACGCTATGACGTCTCCGCGCCCTCTGTCAAGCACGGCGATGTGACCGTCAGCCCTAAGACTGCCTCCAAGGGCGATACCGTGACCATCACCGTCAAGCCCGACAGCGGCTATGAGCTGGACACCCTGACCGTGAAGGACGCCAGCGGCAGCAAGATCAAGGTGAAGGACAAGGGCGACGGCAAGTTTACCTTTACCATGCCCGCCTCCAAGGTGACGGTTTCCGCGGAATTTGCTGAGATCGAGACGCTGGACTTCGCGGACGTTCCCACCGACGCCTACTATTATGAGGCTGTGAAGTGGGCCGCCAAGAAGGGCATCACCGGCGGTACCGGTGACGGCACCTTCAACCCCAACGGCTCCTGCACCCGCGCCCACATCGTCACCTTCCTGTGGCGCGCCGCCGGCTCTCCCGCGCCTAAGAGCACGGTGAGCTTCGCGGACGTTCCCGCAGACAGCTACTACGCCAAGGCTGTGGCCTGGGCTGTGGAGAACGGCATCACGCTGGGTACCGGCGACGGCACCTTCAGCCCCAACGCCACCTGCACCCGCGCTCAGAGCGTGACGTTCCTGTACCGCGCACTGGGCACCGCGCCCACCACGGTGAACGGCTTCACCGACGTGACGGCCGATGCTTTCTATGCTGACGCAGTGGCCTGGGCCGTGGAGAGCGGCGTGACCAACGGTACGTCCGCTTCCACCTTCAGCCCCAACAACGGCTGCACCCGCGCCCAGATCGTGACCTTCCTGTATCGCACCATGAAGTAACTTCATACGCAAGCAGCGGGAAACCTCATTCGAGATTTCCCGCTGTTTTTTTCTGCCCGGCCGGGGCGCGGTTTACAGGGACCGACTCATCCGACTTTTGCAAAATGGTAACCGTCAAAGCTGAGGGCGGCTGGACAGACATGGGACAATAGTGGTGGGAAGTTGCGAAACGTTCCACCACTATTAACGTCAGGGGGGATACGCCATGACATCCATAGAGTTGAAGCACCAGGCACGGCTGCAGGAATGGGCGGGAGCCATTCGGGATTGCAGAAGCAGCGGATTGTCAGTCAGGCAGTGGTGCAGGGAGAGAGGAACCACACCAACTACATACTATCGCTGGGAACGTGAGCTATTGTCTGCTGCCAGTACAGCGAAGGCACTGTCTGAAACGCCTGCGGTTGCATTTGCAGAATTACCAGTACCGAAACAGGTGTGCTGCAACACAACGGAACGTTCCGCTACGCTGCGCGTCGGCAAAGAATGATTACCTACTGTCAAGAGATGGTAGGTAAAAGACGTTCAATGCGGAAATGAAGAAACCGGAATTGGCCTTCAAGCGTTTTATCCGCTTTTTGCTGGCACGGGCGGCGACGACCTGGGGCGTGGAACTGATGGCAGGAGCCTTTCGAGTATATCAATTCTATCGACAAGGGCGCATGGGGCGTGTTATAATCATGAAAAACGCGGCGAAGGGAGGCGGCGGAATGACGACAGACGAAACGCTATACCGCCGCTATCTCGACGGTGACGAGGACGCTCTGGGCGAGCTTATGGAGCGTTACGGCACCAAGCTGACCCTCTATCTGGACGGCTACCTCTGCGACCTTCACGAGGCGGAGGACCTGATGATCGAGGCCTTTGCCTATCTCATCGCCAAAAGACCGGCCATCCGGGACGGCGGCTTTCGCGCCTACCTTTACCAGTCGGCGCGGCACATGGCCCTGCGGCTGCTGCACAAAAAGCGGGCGGGAAATTGCTTTTCGCTGGACGCGCTGACGGAGGAACCGGAGGCGCGGGAGCTGGTGGAGGAAGCCGTGCAATCGGCAGAACGGGCGCGGCTCCTGCGGACCTGCATGACGGAACTGCACGAGGACTACCGGGAGGCGCTGTTCCTCGTCTATTTCGAGGGACTGAGCCACGCGGAGACCGCCGCCGTCATGGGCAAGCGGGAAAAGCAGGTGGCGGACCTCATTTACCGTGGAAAAATCGCGCTGCGAAAGCGGCTGGAACAGGAGGGGATCACGGATGCGTACAACGGCTGAACGGCTGGCCGCGGCCAAGCGGCGGGCAAGGGAACTGGAGCGGGAACGGCAGCGCCGCCGTGCCCGTGGGCTCCTCTGCGCCGGTACAGCGGCCTGTCTCGTTGTGATCGTTTCCCTCGCGCTGGTCATGCCCGGCATCACGGAGGGATTTTCCGACACGGCGCTGGGCGGCGGCATGGCCGCCAGTATTTTCAGCGGCCGGAGCCTTGGCTATCTCGTGGTGGGTCTGCTGGCCTTCGCGTTAGGCGTGTGCGTGACGGTGCTGTGCGTCCGCTTGCGCGGGCATGAGGGGGACTCGGCGGACGAGGAGCGGTACGATGATTGAGTTCTGGGACTATCTCTCGCAGTTTCTCGCCGTGGCGGCGGGCTTTTGCGCCGCTTTGCGGGTGTATCTCAAGAGCCGCAGGCAGCCGTGGTTTTTGCTGACCTGTTTCTATGGAACCTTCGCCCTGGGCACCCTCTACTGGACGCTGCATCTGCTGCTGCGGCAGGAGACCCCGCAGGTTTTTTACGTCTCCGACCTTGCGTGGCTGGCCAGCTATGTCTTTTTGCTCGCCCTGACGCTGACGCTGCTCGACGCAGGGGAGCGGCAGTCCCGGACGGGGCTATGCTGGCTGGCACCGGTGTTCTGCCTGCCGCAGTTTGGGCTGTATGTCACCTACGGTGACCTGCTTCTCAATGTCCTCATGTGCGGCTTGACGATGATGCTGGCGTGGTGCGCGGTGCGGGGGCTCGTCTGGGCGAAACGGACGGAAAACGGGCGGCTGCGCCGGTTTCACGGAACGGTACTGGCCTTCATCGCGCTGGAGTACGCCCTGTGGACGGCCTCCTGCTTCTGGGTGAGCGACACCCTGACGAATCCCTACTTCTGGTTCGATTTCCTGCTGACCCTCGTTTTGCTTTTGTTTCTGCCCGCAGTGCGAAAGGCGGTGGAGGCGTGACCTATATCGAAAATGTATTCGTCTGCATGGCGGCCCCGCTGGTGGTGGCGCTGCTGTCCTTAAAGCGGGGACAGCGCGCCGCGCTGGTGTTCTGCCTTGCGGGGATGGGGGCCTGTCTGCTCTCCGCCTACCTCAACACCTTCTTTGCCCGGCTTTATCAGGCGGACGCCGTCAATGCCGCCACCCAGATCGCCCCGGTGGTGGAGGAGATCATGAAGCTGCTGCCGCTGCTGTTCTTTCTGGCGGTGTTTGAGCCGACCTTCGCCCGCTTCCGGCTGGCCGCCGTCATCGTGGCCGCCAGCTTTGCCACCTTTGAGAATATCTGCTACCTCACGCAAAACGGCGCGGATCAGATCCTCTTTCTGCTGATCCGGGGCTTTGGCACCGGTGCGATGCACGTGGTCTGCGGGAATGTGTACGGCGGCGTCCTGCGCCCCGTGTGGGACAGCCGCCCCCTGCGGGCGGCCTGCCTGTTCGCACTTTTGTGCGTGGCCATCATCTACCATGCCATCTACAACCTTCTGGTCAGCGCCGGGGGGACGCCTCAGCTCATCGCCTACTTTGTCCCGCTGCCCACGGCGCTGTGCTTCCGGCTGCTGGCGCGGAAGGCCGAGGCGTAAATACAGTCTCATCAGATCGTCCGACAGGACGGTCTGATTTTTTTGAATTTTTTTCAATTTTGGGTGCGTAGTTTTCGCCGTTTTTGTCCCTATGATAATGTAAGGACTTTTTTTCGGGAAGGAGGAAGGGGCATGTATGACACCACGGAGCGCGTCCGGCGTGTGAAGCAGACGGCCCTGCGGCTGATCCAAAAGCGGGAGCGGACGGCGCTGCGGCGGCTGGGAACGCTGTGTACCGTGCTGGCTCTGGGACTGACCGGCGCGCTGGCCCATTTCACCGACGGGGCACCCGGCGCCGCCGTCCAGGGGGCCTACGGCGCGACGCTGCTGGCGGACAGCGCAGGCGGCTATGTGCTGGTGGGTGTGGCGTCCTTTACGGCCGCCGCTGTCCTGACGGTGGTCTGTATGCGCCTGCATGAGCGAGAGAAACGAGAAAAGAACAACAAGACAGACAAGGAGGGAAACGCATCATGAAAAAAACGATCACCCTGTTATTGACGCTGTGCCTGCTGCTGTGCCTGCTGCCCACGGAGGCTGTGGCCTATTTGGGAGACATCCAGACGGTCGACAGCGGTACCGTGACAGCGAAAAAGCTGAACAGCGGGTCGTGGGAACTGCGAAACGATTATCTTCGCGTGATCGTGCGGAAGGACGGCACGCTCTCCACGGCCCCGGCGGCGGACAGCGCCGACCCCACAGACAGGCAGACGCCGTTTTGCAATTTTGTTACATTTAAGGGCCGCGGAGATAACAAGCGGGATATCGTGCATCCCGCCAAGCTCAGCCTGAAGCGCATCAGCTCTGTGGACAAAACGCTTAACGGCCCCGCAAAGGCCATCAAGGTGGAGTACGACCTGACGGCCACGGTGTCCGGGAAAACCGTCACAGGAACGACCACGGTCTACTATGAGATCGCAAAGCTGTCTTTGGACGGCACATGGGGCGTTCTGACAAGCGTTGACGCTATCAAGATCACCAGCGCGGATTCTAATGGCTCTCTGGGCATTGAGCTTGAGACGCGATGGGGCTATACCCTCAGCGGCTTTGCCGCCATGGGTCACAGAAACGCCGCTGACAGCCCCGCCCTCAAGCTGAGCCGCACCGTCTACGATCATACAACGAAGAAAGAGCTTTCCACCGAAAACTCCGTGCTCACCAGCAAGGTGGAAAATCTGGATACGGCGCAGGACTATCCGCCGGGGGGCAATTGGTGCTCCAATTACATCACCGAGGTCTATACGGACGGCTACAACTGGGCCAATCCCTTTGTGGGGCTGTCGAACTATTATGGATATAGATATAGCGACAGCAACAGCGGCACCATCAAGACCTATCTGCCGAACAGGGTCAGCGTAGCGCCGGCCAGCCGCCCCGGCGACACCCGGGTGGAGTGCGGGGATGAGATCGGTTATTATTTCGGTGATAGAAGCGATTACAGCATAGTTCCCTCACACTTCCTTTGGGGCTTCCGCAGCCTGACGAAGCTGACGCAGCCCATCCCCAGCGAACCGGACAAGGTGAATATCTCCATCAGTGCCAAGCGGCTGGCCGTTTTCTCCAGCGGCAGCGGCGTGACGGTGGAACACGTGGCCGACGACGCGGCGCTCGAGGCGCTGAAGCGGCAGTACAAGAAGGACCCCGCCGCTCTCATCAACGGCGATTATGAGAGCAAAAACGGGGAAGACTTCACCTTTACAGGCGGGGCGGCGCTGCTGTCTCCCTCCGTCACGGCAACGTGGGACAAAAATAGCGGCGGCAAACTCATTATCCACAAGAACGGAACCGTGGAGCAGAGCGGCGTGAGCCTGAGTGCGCCTACCTTCAAGTTCTACCAGCCCAAAACCGGAGAGGGGAGTGCGTTGGGCATCTCCCTTACGAAAAAGGGCTTTGAGTTTGCCATTGAACCGGCCAAAAACGACGCCATCGTCTATGTGGACATCCCCTACGCCACGGTGAAGCTGGAAAACGCCGCCGCCGACGCGGCGGGAAACCTTGTGTTCAGCGGCGAGATCGGCTTTCAGACCATCTTCGACGGCGCGGAATTTTCGCTGGAAAAGCTGGGTTACGGCTTGAAGGGGAATGAATTCAAGGTCAACGGCGTCCACGCGAAAGGCAGCTTTGACACCGAAAAAATGCTGTCGCTGGAGCTTGCCAAGGTCAAGGGCGAGGTCAATACCTTCAATGGCAACAAGCGTTACGCCTTTGAACTGGAGCTGAACGTCTTTGACCTCTTTGAGACCAAGGCGGAGCTGGAGCTGACGCGCAGCAAAAAGGACGGCAGCCTGCTGCCTAACACGCTATATTTCTATGTCAAGGCAAGCCCCGGCATCCCCCTTATTCCGCCCATTCCCGTTGGTCAGCTCAACGGCGGCGGCGCGGGCTTCATGGATCTGGCAAAAACGGTGAACGGCGATTACCGCGGCATTCCGCCCATCAAGCTGCGCGGCACGCTGACGGGCACCTATCTCCACCTCATCGAGGGCACGGGGGATGTGGTGATCGGCCCAAGTGAAATATCCCTCACAGCAAGTGACGTGGGCATTGTAGGCGCGAAGTTATCCATCATCGATAGCTTTGGCTACGCCCTCAAGCTCAACGGGCAGGAGCGGACTTATAACGGCACGCCCTACAAGGGCGTCTACCTCGTCGGCTCGGAGGCGCTCGAGCTCAATCTGCCGAGTACAGAGCTTGATGTGATCGTTCTGGATTCCTCCATCGAGCTGGGGGCCTTCGGCGGCACGGGTACCAAAGACGGCCAGAATTATTTGCATCTCGGCATCGGCGCCAACGGCAAGGTGCAGGGCATCTTGCAGATCCCCAGTAATTTCTTTATCCCCTGCCTCAGAGGGGCAAAGCTGTCGCGAACGGATATTCAGCTGATCATCGGCGGACAGACGGAATTTCCGATCAGCAACGTCAGCGTCAGCGAGGGCATGAAGCAGGCGTTCAATAACATCGATGTCTACCTCGGCGCGATGGCACAGTCGACGAACTGGCTCTATGATGTGCGCGCGTGGGTCATTCTTCCGAATATCATCAAAACCGACTTCGAAAAGGGTAAGGGATGGGATCTTGAGGGCAAGCTGATCAAAAAGCTGCCCGAGTGGAAATGGGAGGACCACGGCGTGACGCCCGTCGTGCAGGCGGTGTCGCTTGAGGACGGCGAGGAGGCTCTGATGCTGACGGCTCTGGAGCCCGTTGTGCTCACGAACGGCAGCGGTAAAAACTCTAAGACAATTAAGGTAGACGTCACCGATCCGGAGGAAACGCCGTATATCCTGCTGGCCTTTGACGAGAGCGTGAGCGAGGAGGATATCAAACAAGACCTGTCTATTACGAAACAAGATGAGACCGACTCTATTCAGATCAACTGGGTGGGCGATGGCGGTGAGATCAATTCCACCTATGAGATCAACGCAGGCACCGACCTTATCGAGAATGTAGACGGAAACAAATACCGCGTGGTGCTGCTGCGGCTGAAGAATGGCGGGACTTATGAGGTCAATACAGGCTCCCTTACGCTTGTAAAGGACAAATCTAAGGGTGTTACCGTTGCGCCGTTTGAGAAGCTGGAACTGAATTTGGATAGCAGAAGAAGTATAAGTAAGGTGCTCGGCAAGATCAAATACGCCGAAACGGACACAACGTATACCCTGCGCACCTATCTTGCCGAGAAAGAGGGCGGCGCGGACTACCTGATCGACGAGCAAATTGTGACAGATTCCAACTTCATTTCCGTCACTGTTTCCCCCAGCGGCACACGCGCGCCCACGGGCGAGTACTATGTGACCTCCTTCCTAATGACGGAAAAGAGCGTTGAGGTCACCGAGAACGGAGCGAGCAAAACTGTGAACGCCCTTGCCGCCATCGACAGCTGGCAGTCTGACACCACGGTGGACTACACGAACAGCAATCAGCCTGCTGCTCCGGCAAACGTTACGCTGACCTTTGTCGGCAACGAGGTGATGAAGGCTGCATGGGATAAGGTGGACGACGCCGACGGCTACCGCGTGACGGTCTATCAGAAAGACGGCAACGAGTGGAAGGACACCGGCTTTGGCTATGACCTTGACGAGAACACCACCTCTATCAACATGGCGCTGACCGTGGGCGGAAACGCCGTTGAGGTTTCGGAAAATGGTAAGGTTTCGTCCGTTCCCGCCAAAAATCTGTCCCCCAACGAGACCTACAAGGTTGGCGTAAGTGCCTACAAGGAGGAGCCGTACTTTACGGAGAGCGCGGGGGCGGGTTCTACGGAGAGCGCGGAGACCGGCTCCATGGAAGGCGAGGAGACAGGCAGTACCGCAGAGAGCGGAGGAACCGGCACTCAAAAGGCGCTTACCGCAAAGTATTACAGCCTGGAGACTACATCCTCCGGCGTACATCTGCCGAAATATGAGCCGCTGCACATGACACTCACCGTGAACGGCACCCCCATCACCGCGGACGAAAACGGCGTGTACCACGCCTATGTGGGCGGCACGGACGATGATGTGCTGACGGTAAGCTGCCAGACGGAGAATGTCACCTATAAGGTCACACGGATGGATACCACTGGTGAAATCGCGCAGGAGACTGGTGGCACCTATAAAATTCCCACTTTTGAAGGCAGTCTGATGCTCAAGATCGACGGCATTGTTGAAAACAACTCTGCCACGGACGTGACCAGCGTGTTCCTGCTGGTGAGCCGCGACGAAACGCCCCCCGTGCTGACCCTCTCCGACCCGGTGTTCTTCGCTGATCGGGACACTGGCGAGTACACCGTCACCGGCACGGCGGACGCCGGCAGCGAGATCCTTTACGGCGGAACGGAAAAGATCTATGCCAACAGCAAGGGCCGCTTTACCGTCCCCGGTACGCTGGATACAAACTCCGGCATCCTCACCCTCTGCGCGAAGGACAGCGCGGGCAACGAATCCGCGCAGCAGCTGGCGCTGATTACCCGGCAGACCCGGTATGCCGTCACCGTGAACGGCAGCTATGACGCGCAGAACTCCGGTGCGGGCAGCTATGCGGCAGGCAGCGTTGTCGCCGTCAGCGCAGGCAGCCGCAGCGGCTACACCTTCAACGGCTGGACGTCCGGCAGCAATGTTGTCTTTGATGATCCCAACGCCGAAGAAACGACCTTCATCATGCCGGACGGCAGCGTGACCGTCACGGCAAACTGGTCGAGGGACGGCGGATCGTCCTCGTCTGGCCGGGATGACTCCGATCCCAGTTATGCTGTCGGAATTCCGGACAAGACGGAAAACGGCAGCGTGAGCGTCAGCCCGAAGAACGCCAGCCAGGGCGACCGTGTGACCGTTACGGTGAAGCCGGACGCGGGCTATGAGCTGGACAGCCTCAAGGTGCTTGACAAAGACGGCAAGGAGCTTGAACTGACCGACAAGGGCGATGGCAGATTTACCTTTATCATGCCCGCCGGAAGGGTGGAGGTCAAGGCTGCATTCACGGAGGAAGCGAAGATCAGCCCCTTCCGGGATGTTCCCACCGATGCGTATTACTACGAAGCTGTGAAATGGGCGCAGAAGAAGGGCATCACCGGCGGCATCGGCGACGGCCTGTTTGGTCCCAATCAGCCCTGCACCCGGGCCCAGATCGTCACCTTCCTGTGGCGGGCGGCGGGGGCTCCAGTGGTGAACTACGCCATGGATCTAACGGACGTTCCCAGTGACGCTTATTATGCGGAGGCCGTTCGCTGGGCGCTGAGTCAGGGTATCACCACCGGCACGGCTGACGGCCGGTTCGCCCCCGACGCGACCTGCACCCGGGCTCAGGGCATGACCTTCCTGTTCCGGGCGTCCAAGGCGTCCGCCGACGGTGCGCCTGCCTTCAGCGACGTGGCCGCCGACGCCTACTACGCCGAAGCGGTGAAGTGGGCCACGGACAACGGCATCACCAACGGCACAACAAGCTCCACCTTCAGCCCCGGCAGCGGCTGCACGAGAGCGCAGATCGTGACGTTCCTGTGGCGGCTGTACGCGGAGAAGTGATCGCAATATATGTAAAGTGGACTCCCTTGACTGCAAAAGCGGTCAAGGGAGTCCCTTTCAACCTATAAAACGGATTCTCTGATGTGGGTTTGCGGCTTCGGCACCTGCTGTGTATGCCGCGGGTAAGCGGTTGATGTTTTAAAAATCGGCTTGCCTAATACACGATCCGAAAGTAATCCAAATATGCTTTACTGGAGTGCTTTGCGCGTCAGTCATCCAACTCCGACTCATGCTTGAGGATCGCGCCGGTGGCGGCGTTGATCTCGTAGTCATATTTCATATTGCCGGATTTGAACTCGACCTCGTAGACGAGTATTCCATCCTCATCGTCCAGTTCGATATCCATGTCATACGCTTCATTTTCACTCACACCTGCGTGATTCAGGGCAATAGATTTTGCCTTGGCGTAGCCAATGTCCTGCGCTGTTCCGGACGGATCGGGCTTCTGATCAGAGAGCTTCGTTGTCACATTTGGCGTGGAAGCAGTGGTCAGCAAGTCCTTCTGTCCGCTGATCACCTTTCCCGTGTAAGCATCTACCAGATACTCGAACTCGCCCCATGCCGTGTGCAGCTCCACCTCGTAGTGGGCGGGAAATTCGTCCAGTTCGGAATCGACCTCCGCTGTAACGGAATCCACCGCCGTCGTTCCGGCATACTCCTCCGCAGCGGTACGGGCTGCATCCATACCGATCGGCATGGCAGGCGCACCCGCTTCCGCGAGATCCTTTAGTTCCTCGACGGAGAGCTTTGCCAGCGCGTCAAACTTGAGTGCGGAGTTGAGTGCGAGCACGTGGTTCACCAGCGCCGCTTTTCCGGTGGAAATGTTGTTTTCCCGGGCCTGCTGTTCCCGCCCCGCGTCCTGCGTGAGCGTCTGCGTCAGGACGGCGGCCTTTGCTTCGCTCGTCTGCAAAACACCGTCCACAGTGCTGGTCAGCTCACGCTGGAGCTTTTCCGCACGGGCGGTATCCTTGTCCTCCACCGAGATCATGATGGCGGAGGAAATGCTGTCGAGATAGCCGTTGCGCACGAGACTTCCCACGATGGCATTTACCGCCACATCGAGCTTCGCGCCCTTGAGGTCAGCTCCATTGCTCATATCCGCAAGGATGGCTTTTGCATCCTCGTTGAGCGGCGTACAGACGAGAACCTTTTCACTCCGATTCACCTTCAGCTCAATCCTCCGGTTCACATCCAGCGACACCACGGACGCCACCGCGT
>ENA-UEQO01003302-UEQO01003302.1-human-gut-metagenome-genome-assembly--contig:-NODE-3302-length-12744-cov-7.027157_pt1 | contig 12744 bp, 9 predicted proteins | sample MGYA00242938_ERZ507940 | MGnify/ENA primary metagenome ERZ507940 (study PRJEB26167, sample SAMN06115517) | human gut metagenome | host: Homo sapiens | place: China:Chongqing | collected 2014-12-03... | reverse complement strand
GTTTCCCAGACGCAGGTATGTCTTTTTTATGTATTATAAATTACCTTATATAATATAGACGCAGGGGGATTTTTGTGGTATACTAACCTGGTATCAGCAGCATTGTTGAAAACTTCAATGGAGTGGATGTACTATGGATTCTTTCAAGGACGTTTTAGAGGCTGCCCAGAGCTACTGCAAGGCGCAGATGGCGGAGCCGACGTATAATCTCTATATCGACGGGTTGGAGCCTATCAGCTTTGAGGACTCCAGCCATATCACCCTCTCGGTGCGCAACGACTTCATCTGCAAGATCGTGACGGACCGTTATCTCGGCCTGCTCAAAGAGGCCTTCAAAACAGTGCTGGGCTTTGACGTGGACATCACCCTCGTCGTCCCCAGCACGCCGCCCCACGAAGTGGTGCTGGCCCAGCAGTACGAGGCAAACCCCGCCTCCCCGCAGGGCAACTATGAATTCACCTTCGAGAACTTCATCAAAGGCCCATCCAACCAGTTTGCGTTTGCTGCGGCGCAGGCTGTTGCGGCCAACCCCTCCGGTGCCTACAACCCGCTGTTCATCTACGGCGGCTCGGGCCTCGGCAAGACCCATCTGCTGACGGCCATCCAGACCGAGATCAAGCGCACCCACCCCGACTTCGTCATCATGTATGTCACCTGTGAGCAGTTCACCAACGAGCTGATCGCGGCTATCCGCGCCGGCAGCACCGAGGACTTCCGGATGAAGTACCGCGTGGCCGACCTGCTGCTGGTGGACGACATCCAGTTCATCGCGGGCAAGGAGTCCACCCAGGAAGAGTTCTTCCACACCTTCAACTCCCTCCACGATGCCCACAAGCAGATCGTCATCGCATCCGACCGCCCGGCCAAGGAGATCAAGAGCCTGGAAGAGCGTCTGCGCACCCGCTTCGAGTGGGGCCTGACCGCCGACGTCCAGCCGCCGGATTTCGAGACCCGTGTGGCCATCGTCAAGCGCAAGGCGGAGCTTCTCCACCTTGATCTGCCCGAGGATGTGGCCGAGTTCATCGCCAACCATCTGAAAAATAACATCCGCCAGCTGGAAGGCGCGGTCAAAAAGCTCAATGCCTACTATATGCTCGAAGGCATCCAGCCGGTCATCAGCGTGGCACAGAATGCCATCAAGGACATCCTCAACGAGACCCAGCCCGTGCCTGTCACCATCGAGAAGATCGTGGGCGAGGTATCCCGCACCTTCAACGTCTCCCCTGCCGACATCCGCGGCACCAAGCGGAACGCCAATGTGGCCTCCGCCCGCCGCGTGGCCATCTACATCCTGCGCGAGGTCACCGGCATGAGCATGGAGGAGATCGGCCGGGAGTTCTCGGGCCGTGACCATTCCACCATCGTCTACTCCCTCAAGACCATGGAGCGGGACATGAAGAACGACCAGCACCTGCGGGAGACGGTGAGCGACATCATCAAGAATGTGAAGGCTTAACGCACCAGAGCCGGTGTAAAAGTCATACTCATTCAGGGGTCAAACCCCAAAATATGGGGAGAAAGAGGAACAAAAAGGGGAAAATAGACCTAGATATTGTGGTGAAAGGCCGAAACTTTCCACTCTTTCCACATGGTTTTCAACATTCAACTTCCGTTTTTCACAGCGGATGTGGAAAGAATCACGACTCTCCCCGATTCAACATTCCATTCACAGTTCCTCAACATCTCCGTGGAAAACCAAATCCCCGCATCCCGGCAAGGGTTTGCAGAGTTTTCCACATCTTCCCCACCCCCTACTACGATTACTACAACAAGTTCAATAAAGAAAACAGGTTTTTGCATCGGATCCTATGAGGAACGACAGCAAAACTGACACAAAAAAGGAGAGAAGAAGATTTGAACATCATCTGCGACAAAACTCTTCTGAGTGCAGCCATTGACGGCGTATCTAAAGCAGTCACTCTGCGCTCTACCATCCCGGTACTGGAGGGCATTTTACTGAAGGCAGAAGGCTTCCAGCTGACCCTCACCGGCTACGACCTCGAAATGGGCATCGTGACCACCATCGAAGCCAATGTCAAAGAACCCGGTGAGATCGTGCTGAACGCCAAGCTGCTCAGCAGCATGATCAGCCGGATGCCGGCAGGCCAGATCACCATCCAGTCTGCCGATAATGGCAAAACCACCATCCAGAGCGGCGTGGCGCAGTTCGAGATCCAGTCCATGTCGGCCACCGATTTCCCCGAGCTGCCCAACACCGGCGCCGAGGAGACCCTGACCATCAAGACCGGCGTGCTCCGCGATATGATCGACCGCACCCTCTACGCTGTCAGCCAGGATGAGAAAAAACCTGCGCATACCGGTGAACTTTTTGAGATAGAGCCGGATAAAATGACCATCGTTGCCCTGGACGGCTACCGTCTGGCCATCGTGGAGCGGCCCGTCACTGCCGTCAAGGACATCCGCATCATCGTCCCCAGCAAGACCATGACCGAAGTGTCTCATCTGCTGCCCAACGACGACGAAGAGCCGGTCCACATCTGTGCCAACCGCCGCTACGTCGTGTTCATGACCGCCGGCTACACCATCATGAGCCGCCTCATCGAGGGCGAGTTCCTCAACTATCACAATGTCATCCCCGCCGGCAGCCGCACCCGGGTGACCATCGACACCAAGGAATTCATCGAGACCATCGAGCGCGCTTCTCTGATTATTACAGAGCGTTTAAAAAATCCCCTCCGCATCACTTTTACAGAGGGTAAAGTCGTCGTCCGCTGCCAGACCAATCTGGGCCGCGTCGTCGATGAGTTCAACGCCGAGTGCGAGGGCGACGAGGTAGAGATCGGCTTCAACAACCGCTACCTGTTGGACGCGCTGCGCAATGCCCGCACCGAGAAAGTGCGGATGGAGATCAGCGGCCCGCTGAGCCCGGTGAAGGTGCTGCCGGTGGAGGGCAATGACTTCCTGTATCTGGTCCTGCCCGTCCGCTTCAAAAATGACTGAGAGGCGTAATAAAATGCAAAAGATCCTCATCCATACCGAATTTATCAAGCTGGATGCCCTGCTGAAATATGCGGGCCTGTGCGAGACCGGCGGCGAAGCCAAGGAGCTCGTTCAGGGCGGGGCCGTGAAGGTCAACGGCGAAGTCTGCACCATGCGCGGCAAGAAGTGCCGCCCGGGCGACACCGTGGAGCTGGACGGCCAGACCATCGAGATCGGGATGGGCGGCTGATGCGGCTGCTCTCTCTCGAGGTCGAAAATTACCGGAACATCGCCTCGGCCAGCCTGACGCCGGGCCGGGAGCTGACGGTCATCTGCGGCAACAACGGCCAGGGCAAGACGAACCTCCTGGAAGCCATCTGGCTGCTCACCGGCGGCAAGAGCTTCCGGGGCGGCAAGGACGCAGAGCTGGTGCGCCGGGGCGAACCCTTCGCCGTGCTCAAAGCGTCCACCCTCCGCGCACAGCAGGAAGAGCAGGAAAAGGAAGAGCCGAACCGCGTCCGCCTGACGGTGGGCGCGCCGGATTCCCCCCGCCCGGGCCGGACAGTCTCGGTGAACGGGGGCGCAGTCAAGCGGGCGGCCAGCCTTGCGGGCAGCTTCCCGGCGGTGGTCTTCGACCCCGGACACCTGAGTCTCGTGAAGGGAGCGCCGGAAGGGCGGCGGAAATTTCTGGACGCGGCCCTCTGCCAGCTCTACCCCGGATACCTGACCCTCTACCGCCGCTATGTTCGGGCCTTGCAGCAGAAAAACGCGCTGCTTCGACGCTCTTCCAATGGCATTGAGCGGCCTTATGCCGAAAAGCGGGCCTTGTTAGAAGTGCTGAATGTGGAGCTTGCCCAGCAGGGCGAGGCCATCCAGCAGCGGCGCAGAGCCTATCTCGCCGTTCTCTCCCCGCTGGCCTGTGCCAACTATGAGGAGCTTTCCCGCGGGGCGGAAACACTGAGTCTGCGGTATGCGGCCCAGTTCGAGCCGGGCGGTCTGGCCCAGCTTCTGCGGCAGAAAATGCCCGAAGAGCTGAGGGCCGGGCAGAGCCTCTGCGGCCCTCACCGGGAAGATCTGGACCTTCTTCTGGATGGTCAGCCTGCAAAAGTGTATGCGAGTCAGGGACAGCAGCGGAGCGTCGTGCTCAGCCTGAAAATGGCCGAAGCCGCCGCAGCTGCCTCCATCACGGGCGAACACCCGGTGATGCTGCTGGACGACGTGCTCAGCGAGCTGGACGATGGCCGCAAGCAGTATCTGCTCACCCGGATGCGGGAAAAGCAGACCTTCGTGACCAGCTGCGACGACACCGCTTTCCTCAAAACGGACGGCGAGGTCTACCGGATGAACGGCGGCGTGCTGACGAAAGTGTGATGCAATGTATGTACACCTTGGCCGCGATTATGTCCTGAACGACCGGGACATCATCGGCATCTTCAATCTGGAAACGACGACCATCTCACCCCGGGGGCGGGAGTTTCTGAACTACGCCCAGAAAAACGGGGCGGTGGTGAGCCTGTCCGATGAGCTGCCCCAGAGCTATGTGCTGGCAGATTCCCCGGTGGATACGATCTATCTCTCGGAGCTGTCGCCGGCTGCGCTCAAACGGCGCACGGAGATGAAACTGGAATAAGCCAACCAGCGATTGATCACTTTTACAAATAGTAACGAAAAAACGAAACAAAACAAAAGGGAGAAAGGAAATGGCAGAGGAAATCATTACCAGTACCAACGCAGAAACTGCGACGGACCATGAATACAACGCCAGCGAGATCCAGGTCCTGAAAGGTCTGGAGGCAGTGCGCAAGCGCCCCGGTATGTATATCGGCTCCACCGGCGAGCGCGGCCTGCACCATCTGGTGTACGAGATCGTGGACAACGCCATCGACGAGGCTCTGGCCGGTTACTGCGACCACATCGAGGTCAAGATCCTGAAGGGCGACATCATTCAGGTCACGGACAATGGCCGCGGCATCCCCGTGGACATCCAGGCTGATACCGGTCTGCCTGCCGTCACCGTCGTCTATACCATCCTCCACGCCGGCGGCAAGTTCGGCGGCGAGAACTCCGGCTACAAGGTGGCCGGCGGCCTGCACGGCGTCGGCGCGTCCGTCGTCAACGCCTGCTCGGAGTGGCTGACCGTCAACGTCCGCCGCGACGGCCGCGAGTACGAGCAGACCTTCCGCCGCGGCGACCCGGACGGCCCGCTGAAGTGCATCGGCACCGTGGACCCCAGTGTCACCGGCACCCGCGTCACCTTCAAGCCCGACCCGGAGATGTTCAAGGACACCACCGTCTACAACTTCGAAACGCTGGAAAAGCGCCTGCGGGAAGAGAGCTTCCTGAACGCCGGTGTCAAAATCACCTTGACCGACGAGCGCGAGCTCTACACCCCCGTCCTCGAGGACGGCAAGGAGGGCGAGCCCACCTACCGTACCGAGGTCATGTGCTACGAGGGCGGCATCAAGAGCTTCGTCACCTATCTGGGCGAGAAGCGCGACCTCGAGGTGCTCCACCCCAACGTCATCTATCTCAAGGGCCAGACCGACCGGGGCATGGCTGAGATCGCCTTGCAGTATAATTCCAGCTACAATGAGCTGCTGCTGAGCTTCGCCAACAACGTCAACACCCCCGACGGCGGCACCCACGAAGAGGGCTTCCGCAGCAGCCTCACCCGCGTCTTCAACGATTATGGCCGCAGCCACGGTCTGCTGAAGGACAAGGACGAGAACCTTTCCGGCGCTGACGTCCGTGAGGGCCTCATCTGCGTCATCTCCGTCAAGCTGCAGGAGGCCGAGTTTGAGGGCCAGACCAAGGCAAAGCTGGGCAATACGGAAATTCGAACCCTCGTCTCCAACATGGTCTACTCCAAGCTGATGGAGTTCTTCGAGGAAAACCCCGGCGTGGCCAAGGCCATCTTCGAAAAGGCCACCCAGGCCGCCCGCGCCCGCGCCGCCGCCAAGAAGGCCCGTGAGCTGGTGCGCCGCAAGAGCGCCCTCGAGACCAGCCGGATGCCCGGCAAGCTGGCAGACTGCCGCGAAAAAGACCCCACCCGTACTGAGATCTTCATCGTCGAGGGTGATTCTGCAGGCGGCTCGGCCAAGATGGGCCGTGACTCGGCCATTCAGGCCATCCTCCCCCTGTGGGGCAAGATGCTCAACGTCGAAAAGGCCCGCGCCGACCGTATCTACGGCAACGACAAGCTGATGCCTGTCGTGCTGGCACTGGGCTGCGGCATCGGCGACGAGTTCGATATTTCCAAGCTGCGGTATGACAAAGTGTTCATCATGGCCGATGCCGATGTCGATGGTTCTCACATCTGCACCCTGATGCTCACCTTCTTCTTCCGCTATATGCGCCCCCTCATCGAGCAGGGCCATGTCTATGTGGCACAGCCCCCGCTGTTCAAGGTGCAGAAGGGCAGCACCATCAAATACGCTTACAACGACGCCGAAATGGCCCTGCTCTCGCAGGAGATGCCCGGCGCGAAGATAAACCGCTATAAGGGCCTTGGTGAGATGAACCCGGAGCAGCTCTGGGAGACCACCATGAACCCGGACAACCGCGTCATCGTCCGCATCACCATCGAGGATGCCGAGAAGGCCGATGAGGCGTTCACCATCCTGATGGGCGATCAGGTGGAGCCCCGCCGCCGCTTTATCGAGACCAACGCCCAGTACGCAAAGCTCGACGTGTAATTGGAGGAAACAATGGAAGAAGATTATGTGATGATACCGGGCAGCGGTACCAAGATGATCATCCGGGACGTCAAGAAGGAGATCGAGACGGCGTTTCTGGATTACTCCATGTCGGTCATCGTGGCCCGCGCCCTGCCGGATGTGCGTGACGGCCTGAAGCCCGTCCACCGCCGCATCCTCTACACCATGCACGAACGCGGCAACGACCCCAGCCATCCCTACCGCAAGTCGGCGGATACCGTCGGTGCGGTGCTGGGCTCTTACCACCCCCACGGCGACGCCTCCGTTTACGACGCCATGGTCCGTCTGGCACAGGATTTCTCCCTGCGCTACCCGCTGGTGGATGGTCAGGGTAACTTCGGCTCGGTGGATGGCGACCCTCCGGCTGCTTACCGTTACACCGAGGCCCGCATGAGCCGCATGGCGGTCGAGATGCTGACCGACATCGACAAGGACACCATCAACTGGGACCCCAACTTCGACGAGACGAAGAAAGAACCCAGCGTCCTGCCCTGCCGCTTCCCCAACCTGCTGGTCAACGGCAGTCAGGGCATCGCCGTCGGTATGGCCACCAACATCCCGCCCCACAACCTCAGTGAGGTCATCGACGGCTGCGTGGCCTATATCGAGGACCCCGACATCGACCTGCCCGGCCTGATGGAGCACATCAAGGGACCGGACTTCCCCACTGCCGGCATCATCATGGGCCGCAGCGGCATCCGCGCCGCCTACGCCACCGGCCGCGGCAAAATCACCCTGCGGGGCCGTGCTACCATCGAAGAGACCAAGAATGGCCGTACCCAGATCATCATTACGGAAATTCCGTATATGGTCAACAAGGCCCGCCTCATCGAGAACATGGCAGAGCTGGTCAAGGACAAGCGGATCGAGGGCATCACCGGCCTGAACGATGAGACCAACCGCAAGGGTATGCGCATCGTGGTGGACATCCGCAAGGATGCCAACGCGCAGGTCATTCTGAACCAGCTGTACCAGTACACCCAGCTGCAGGATACCGTGGGCGTCATCATGCTGGCCATCGACCATAAGGTGCCGAAGGTCATGACCCTGAAACAGATGATACAGAAGTACGTCGAGTTCCAGGATGAAGTCGTCCGCCGCCGCACGCAGTATGATTTGAAGAAGGCCAAGGAGCGCGCCCACATCCTCGAGGGTCTGAAAAAGGCCACCGACATCGTGGACGAGCTCATCGCCACCATCCGCGCCTGCAAGGGCGGCATGGCCGAGGCAAAGGCCGCGATCATGGAGCAGTTCGGCTTCGACGACCCGCAGGCCGACGCGATCGTGAAATTGCAGCTGGGCCGTCTGGCTGGTCTTGAGATCCTCAAGATCGAGGAAGAGCTGTCCGGCTTGCAGGCTAAGATCGAGGATTGGGAGAATATCCTCGCCAACGACGCCCGGGTGCTGGAGATCGTCAAGAACGAGCTGCTGGACATGAAAAAGCGCTTCGGCGACGAGCGCCGCACCGAGATCCAGTCTGTCACCGGCGAAGTGGACATCGAAGACCTCATCGCTGAGGAACAGTGCGTCTACACCCTCACCGAGGCCGGCTATATCAAGCGCCAGCTCAAGGCCACCTATCAGGCCCAGAAGCGCGGCGGCCGCGGCATTTCCGGCATGACCCGGAAGGAAGAGGACATCGTGCAGGAGATGTTCGTGGGCTCTACCCATGATTATGTCCTGTTCGTTACCGACAAGGGCCGCCTCTTCCGCATCAAGGGCTACACCATCGCCGAGGGCAGCCGCACCAGCAAGGGCAGCAACATCGTCAACCTGCTGCAGCTGGCCGAGGGCGAAAAGGTCACCAACATGCTCTGCTACCCCAAGGACGGGGACAACAAGGGCGGCTTCGTCACCATGGTCACCAAGCAGGGCCTCATCAAGCGCACTCCGCTGGAGCAGTACGCCAACATCCGCAAGACGGGCCTCATCGGCATTGCGCTCAACGAGGGCGACGCGCTGGCATGGACCCGCCTGACCACCGGCAATGATATGCTCATCGTGGCTACCCGCAACGGTCAGGCCATCCGCTTCAACGAGGCCGATGCCCGCCCGATGGGCCGCAGCGGCCACGGCGTCCGCGCCATCAAGCTGGCCGAGGGCGACGAGGTCGTCGGCGTCTGCATCTGCCGCGAGGGCGGCACGGTGCTCACCGTCACCGAAAACGGCAAGGGCCGCCGCTCTGACATCGACACCTACCGTATCACCGCCCGCGGCGGCAAGGGCATCCGCAACTACGACGCCTCCAAGGACAAGGTGGCAGCCGTCAAGATCGTGGACGACATCGACGATGTGCTGCTGAGCAGTCAGGAGGGCATCATCATCCGCCTGCACGCCAACGAGATCCCCGTCCAGAGCCGCTACGGTTCCGGCGTCCGGGTCATGCGTCTGGGCGAGAACGATAAGGTGATGGTGCTGGCCCGCACCGACCACGACGACGAGGCACAGACCGAGAGCATCGAGGCCGACACCGAGGACGAGCCCACTGCCGAGCAGCTGGCGGAGATGGAAGCAGCCGATGAGGCATCGGCCGCCGAAGCTCCCGAGGCTGACACCGGCGACGAGGAATAAACCTCATTTCCACACATAAACTGACCCTGCGGGGGAGTACACGCTTTCTGCGGTGCTCTCCCGCAGGTTTTTTGCAAAAAATCACGGTTATACTGGACAAATCCGCTGTTTGTGTGGTACGATAGCCGGACAACAGGAAAGATCCTCATGGGGGAGTAGCAGGCGCTGTTTTGCAGGCAGCGCAGCAAGTCAACACAATGACGGCCCGGGCGGCTGTCTGGCTTGCTTTCATTTGCGAGACTCATGTGTTTTGGTGCGAGTACCACGCCCATTCCACATGGAGTCAGTTTGTAAAAATCCGACCCGGAATTGGCGAAATGCGCGCCGATCCCGGGTCTTTTGTCTGCCCACCAATTCCGGTCAAATCAGGAGGCATCGTTATGGAATGGAGTTTTTTGTTTTTCTTCAACAGCGCCCTGCTGGGTGTGGGCCTTGCCATGGATGCGTTTTCCGTCTCGATGGCAAACGGTCTGCATGACCCGCAGATGTCCCGCCGCCGGGGCGTCCAGATCGCTGGCACCTTCGCCATCTTTCAGGCTGTCATGCCCATGACGGGCTGGGTCTGCGTCCACACCATCGTGGAGCTGTTCTCTTCGTTTGAACAGTTCATCCCCTGGATCGCCCTCATCCTGCTGGGCTACATCGGCGGTAAAATGCTCATGGAGGGCATCAAGGGCGAAGAGGCCGAGGAAGCCGCTGAGCTGAGCGCGGGCGCACTCTTCATGCAGGGCGTGGCCACCAGCATCGACGCGCTGTCAGTGGGCTTCACCATCTCGGAGTACGGCTGGTTCATGGCGCTGGTCTGCTCCCTCATCGTGGCGATCGTCACCTTCTTCATCTGTGAAGCCGGCCTTGCCATCGGCAAAAAGTTCGGCACCAAGCTCTCCGGCAAAGCCTCCGTCCTCGGCGGCGTCATCCTCATCGGCATCGGTCTGGAGATCTTCATCTCCGGCATCATGGGCTGAGAAAAACAGCAGCGCCCCTGCACATTTGTGCAGAGGCGCTTTTTTTATGCCCGGGGGAAGCACCCGCCGGGGCAGGGAGGGGGTTTGTTGTATTTTATTGCACATTGCCGCAAAAATGAGGATTTTGAGTAAAAATTTTGTTATTTTCCCCTATTGCAAATAAGGGGGGGGGGGGGGGAACAATTTAAAAAAATGCGCCCTCCACAAAAAAGAGCGCAAAAAGCACAAGAAAGTGTAGAAAAAGAAAGGAGACCACAATGAAGAAGAACAACGCATTCCGCCGGGCAGCAGCTCTGTTGGCAGCGTTGAGCATCACGGTGTCTCTGGCGGCTCCGGCCTTTGCAGACATTTACTATATCGACGACGGCGATATTACCATCACCAAAGATGAGCATGGCCAGACCGTCCAACAGAACGGAACGACCAAGGATGACAGTGGTGAGATCATCATCACCACCCGTGAGCAGACCATCACCACGCAGGAGAGCGACCTGGAAGGCCCCGCAGCAGAGGATTCCGGCTTTGGCCCTGTGGTAGAGGAAAACTACCAGCCTGCTCCCCCGGCCCAGCCGGAGGACGCTGAGGAGCCGAAGGACGCCGACCAGCCGGAGGACGCTGAGGAACCGGAAGGCGCCGACCAGCCGGAGGACGCTGAGGAACCGGAAGATGCAGACCAGCCGGAGAGCGCCGAGGAGTCGGAGAACACTGACCGGCAGGAGAGCGCTGAGGAGCAGGAAAGCGCCGGGCAGCAGCCCCAGCAGGCAGCCCCGGCTGATGCAGCCCCTGCAGCCCCTGCCCCGGCAAATGGCTTTTGCAAAAACATCATTACGGTGATCAACAACGCTGCCACGGCGCTGAAACTCACCCTGAAAGACGTGAAGATCGATGTGAGCGACACCGGAGATGAGTGGTATGGTGTAGTTGGAAAAGCCGCCCTGAGCGTTCAGGGAAAGGGCAATGTGGAGATCGAGCTGGACGGCGATAATGAGCTGAAAAGCGGCTTTAACCGGGCGGGCCTTGAAAAAAACACCTCTGACTCCACAGGCACGCTGACCCTGAAGGACGATAAGAAGGACGATAATAAAGAAGCCGGCAGCCTGAAGGCCACCGGAGGCAAATATGGTGCCGGCATTGGCGGCAGCAAGGACAATGGAACGAACAACATCACCATCAACGGCGGCACGGTGACCGCTACCGGTGGCTACTGGAGTGCGGGCATCGGCGGCGGTCACAACGACTTCGGTAACAACGGCGACGGCATAAATATCACCATCAACGGCGGCACGGTGAACGCTGCCGGTGACCGATTTGGTGCGGGCATCGGCGGCGGTGATTACGGCAGCGGCAAAAACATCACCATCAACGGCGGCACGGTGAACGCTGCCGGTGGCAATGGTGCCGGCATCGGCGGCGGTGACAGGGGCAGCGGCGAAAACATCACCATCAACGGCGGCACAGTGACCGCTGCCAGTGGCAGTGGTGCCGGCATCGGCGGCGGTGAGAAGGGCAGCGGCAAAAACATCACCATCAACGGCGGCACGGTGGAGGCTACCGGAGGCGACTTTGGTGCGGGCATCGGCGGCGGCGCCGCGGGCAGCGGCACAAACATCACCATCACCGGCGGCACGGTGAACGCTGACGGTGGCACGAATGCTGCTGGCATCGGCGGCGGCTACGGTGGCATCGGCAGCAATGTCACCGTGAGCGGAGCCGCTCAGGTGACAGCGATCGCCGGCAAGCCTGACTTGGGCGGTGCCGGTGCTACCATCGGTGGCGGCAGCAGCACGCAGGATTCTGATGGTAACACCGTCCCCACCCCCGGCACGGAGATCCAGGCGGACATCAAAGGCCTGACCACCGGCTACATCCACCACATCATCTACAACCTGGACGACAGCCTGAAGCGGGAGTGGTGGGAGTTTGCGCTCCCCAAGCCCATCCCGGACGGGGAGAGCCTGGACCTCCATGTGGAGACGCTGAAGGGCGCCCCCCTGCTTTTTAACACCCGGCAGCAGGGCAGCACCCTGTGGGTGACGACCGACAATCTGTCCGCCCGGCTCCATGGTACCCGGCAGGCGCTGGAGACCCTGCAGGAGCAGGGGGTGGAGCAGATCGAGTTTGTCACCACCCTCAAAACGACCACCCTGTCGGTGGAAGACCTGCTGACAGAGGGGGGCAGCTGGTTTGCTCTGGAGCACGACGGCCTTGTGAGCCGGCAGCTGAGCGCAGCTCAGGCCGAGAGCCTGAAGTGCTGGATGCACTAAAAAAATACAGACCCCTTACAGGGGCCGCCTTGGGGAACTACCCGGGGCGGCCCCTTTTTGTTGTATAACAGGTATAAGGCCCGGCCCCCGGGGGCATACTGGTGTCGGCGGGGTTTTCCACGGAAAAAGCTGCCGCTCGATTGTGCATTCTGCACAGAAAATCGGCCGGAAGAGAAAACGGAGCAAATAAAAAAGAAAATCTGCGTTTTTTCGAAAAAACACTTGCCAAATGCACGAAGATGTGATAAAATATCTCTCGGCTGCAAAAGGCTTGTGCGATACAAGTCG
>ENA-UEQO01003298-UEQO01003298.1-human-gut-metagenome-genome-assembly--contig:-NODE-3298-length-12757-cov-2.533991_pt1 | contig 12757 bp, 6 predicted proteins | sample MGYA00242938_ERZ507940 | MGnify/ENA primary metagenome ERZ507940 (study PRJEB26167, sample SAMN06115517) | human gut metagenome | host: Homo sapiens | place: China:Chongqing | collected 2014-12-03... | reverse complement strand
AGATATCCATTAAACAAATCAATTGTACGTGCTTCTCCCACGCGGATAGACATCTTCGGGTCATTGAAAACACCCGGGAATTGGTAACAAAGAATTTTCTCAAAATTATCAAACAAGTTCAGGTCGCGGATTATTTCCTCTACCGGACGGGGATACAAAGAATTGTCTGGATTGAACAGAAAGACTTCCAAATCGAACCATAAGTGAGATTTAGCCTCATTGCAGGCTTTTTGCAGCATATCAGCCGCTTCCTTGCCTGTTAGGTCTCCCTCGGGCATACGAGCAAATCCAAACGGACAAAGAATATCCAGATGCTCCAACAATGCCGGATAAGTATCCATTCCATTAGGCACTTCGAAACTATTGGTGGCCAACATCACGGGCTTGCTCGGTGCAAAACCATTGCAATAAGCTTTGAATTCCCTGAAGAAATTCACGATATCATCTTTTCTCTTTTTCCGCATTTCAGGGCGTTGTTCCCAGTTATCCAAACCACCACCGCTTTCTTCGGATACATAGAAAGCATAGAAGGACTCATGATGTCCATACATGTCCCACAATTCTTTGGCTACCCGTTTGTGCCACTCCAGAGACTCGGGAGTGAAGTCGAACCAGGCAAACATGCCGACTCCCATCAGGACATTCATACCTAATTTATCAGCCTCTGAAAGAATGGCTTCAATAGGGTCTTCGGCTGTAATATCCATACGACCTGGATATAACTTAGAGGGATAAAACGCTTTACCTGCATAGGTATCAATCGTACTCGTGCGCTTACCTACATACTCTTCATTACGGAAAACTTCCTGAATGACCACCATGTTCATTTCCAACTTATTCATGGAGCGCATCATTTCTTTCCACTGATCATCGGTCATTTTCTTGATGTCCTGATTCCAATGCTTTCCTTCTATCTCGCTCCAATGATAGATACCTGCCCAAGCACCGGAAATTTGCTGGATGGAACGGATATCCGATTCTATGATCTCGATATCTTTAGTTTTCCGGTAAATTTTGTCGGCATCAGCTACTTTAAAAATAACTTTATGCTTACCTACCCGTTCCTTGGTAGATATCACCACCTTCACCGTTTCGGATTTTCCTGCGGGAACGGTCACGGTAGTTTCATACAGTAGTGCATCTTTCTTCTCTTTGCCCCAATACAAAGAAACTTGATAGGTTTGCTGTACAGCACTTTCATTGACAATGCCTCCACGGATATCCAAATCTACTTTATTGGTTATCTTTCCCGGGGGAATCAGAGTCAGACTTACCTTGTTTTCCGCTCGCAAAGCGACAAGGGTGAATAAAGAAAATAGTAGTAAAAAAAAACGTTTCATAATCATCATCTCATTTTAATTATTTAAAGCTATCCGGATAAGAGATACGCGACTCTATTTCACCACCGGTTAAACGGATATAAGAATCGAATTTACGTTCACCTTCCTTCAGAATAACCACCCTGGCACCATTAGCAATATCATTGTATACAGTATTTCCACCCGTATAACGTCCATAAGCAAGCAACACTTCTTTGTACATAACTGCATAATCGTTATCATGATCATGTCCGACAAATATACCCATGACGTCACCACACTCTTTTATAGAAGTAAAAAAGCCGGAATTTGTGGTAGGACAAGCCACTCCTTCTCCCCTGACACCAAATATTCTGTTTTTTTCTTCCATTACAGCATCCCTGTATTCAGGTATGGCAATATGGAAAAAAGCAAGCGCCGGAAGGGGTTCTCCACCATTTTGTTGAGTGAATCTCCGACTCTGTTCTCTATACCAAGCAATTTGATCAAATTTTATCCAATCATAACCCGGAACTGACTTGATTTGAGTGTAAGAATGGGAATCAATGCAATACAGCAATGCTGCGTCTTTATTCCTATCTTTCGAAGACTTAACTGTCAATACATAATCCGGAACTACATTGCCCATACGGACAGGCATTAAACTACCTTTCTTCTTTGTAATATAATAATATAGTTCCGGACGTGTATGGTCATACTCATCATCATGATTACCAAATACAACAGCATAGGGAATATTACGTTTAATACAAACATCCAATACAGTATCCAGTCCTTTAAAAGATTCGCAAGAAACAACTATATCTCCTGTGAATATAACAAAATCAGGCTTCTCCGCATCCAATACTTCATTCATACGATCCAGTGCTATTTGAGAATTGGCCTGATCATCAACTTTATAGTGAGTATCAGTAAATTGCACTATCTTAAAATTGCCGTCAGCATTAAATTTCAAAGTGCTCTTCTGAGCCGACAGTGCAGCAAAATTCAACACTGCAACCAAACACAAAATAATTCTGTACATAATATTAGAAATCAATTTAAACTATTTATAATTTTCAATAATAACTCCGGTTCATCAGTCGTAATATAGTCTACATCTTGTTGATAGTAGAGTAATAAATCTTCCGCATTATTCACAGTCCACACATTGGTCAGCAGCCCTGCTTTCTTAGCTTTAGCAACCAAATCTTTGTCTTGACGATAAGCATAATAAGAATAATCTATCCCGGAAATACGGTCATTTATCAGATCTTCCAATTGTTTCTTACCTTCCCACAGGTACAGTGTTTTGGCAGTGGGATCCAACTCACGGATACGTTTCAATACTTCATAATTGAAACTGATATACTCAACATCTCCTTGCATCTTCATGCGATGTACGATATTGACAACCGAATCTGTCAACTGCAATGTGCGCTCCAAGCCTTTTTGTGAATCTTTTATTTCAATAATAGGATGAGTGGTATTTTGCATTTTTGCTGTCATCAAGAGTTCCTGAAGTGAAGGTACCGGATCTTTTTCATGAATCGTTTGCTGAAACAATTGTAAAGAGGTGGTATTTTCAACCTCCATTCCATACACATGTGGATCATGAGAAAGTATCACTTTATTATCAGCTGTCAACCAAACATCCAGTTCTGATCCCTGACATCCCAACTCTACTGCATTCTGAAAGGAACGAACCGAGTTCTGCAACACACCTTTCTGCTTCCAGGCTCCACGATGAGCCACTACCTTGTTCTTGCTGAACCCGTCTTTCACCAACTCAAATTGGCATTCTTTTCCGTCGATTAAAAGAGTTACGCCATAACGATAAACAGACTGATTCTTCGACAGGGATTTATTCTTTTTCAAACGGATTGATTTCTCTTTAACATCAATACTAAAAAGAGAAGCAGTGTCATGCAGCAGGCGGATATCGGACGGAACCGGACAGATATGTCCTATCACAACTCCCGGCCGTTCCAACGGAATCAGATAGTTATCCAGCACATACCTCGAAATGTCCTCAGCCTTCACAGAGAAGGTCGCTATCAACATCACTATTATAAAAATTGCATTTTTCATTCTATTACATCAAAAATATATACATTAATAAAGAGCACACTACACATTATAACCAAATCAGGATTCCTTTTTGTTTATCCACAGCTATCTATAGCATGACATAAAAGGGCTACACCATCAGAAGAAGATGGCTACACCCTTTCGGGGAAAAGGTGTAGCCCTTTCAAAACCAAGGCTACGTTCCAACAGGAAAATATTTTTTTATTTACAGCAGTCCATTATCTTCCAAATACTGCTTATAACCGCTATAATTATTTGTGCCTTTCTTGAAAGTCACCCAGCTAAAATTTGTGATGTATTCAGTAAATAACCCAGCTACAAATAATTGTTCCTTCAGCTCACTCCAATCCTTAGCTTTATAAGCTATATTAGGACAATTACAGCTCTTGAAGGATTCAATATCCACACCAAATTTTACACCATTCGCATCACAAGCCTTTTTAATTTCGGCATACCAGTTCGGCAAATCAACGTCAAAATCAACCAAACAACGTCCGCCAATATCTTGAAGATATAAATGGTCGATATTAGGAGTTTTTGCAAAAATACGTCCAAACCATTCTCCACAAAGATCTGCAGGCATACCTCTCCACAATGCAGGCGCTATGGAAACCGGTTTGCTGGATTTCGTCTTAATATAAGACGCAACCCCCTCCAAATAATTTGCCAACATAGACAACGCAGGTTCTTGCTGCCAGCCTACAGGATAAGATCCATCATGGAATTCTTCGGTAATATACCAACCAACCAGACACGGATTGTTTCCAAATTGCTCATACACTTCATCAAAAAGCATCTTGTTTCTCTTCAGATTCAATTCATATTTGGCCGGATCGGCAGAATTTGTTTTGCTATAGTCGCCCGGATACAATCCCAAAATGATTTTCATGCCATTACGTTCCGCTGCTTCAAACATTTTATCTATAATATCGCACTTCACTTGCACCCAAGGTAAATTCGTATTCTTGTAGAATGAAACATTTGTATCATCATCATTACCGGTAAATTGTTCTGAATATTGTATAATCCACGTATCCAAACCAATGGCCCGACTATCTTTAAACTGCTGATCCCAATCCTCATTTTCATAAGCTTCCTTATTTAACTGAATAAATATGCTTGAAAATTTAGGTTTGCCCGGCACCAACTCGTAAGAAGTCAACTGCTCTAAATTGTCTATTTGAAACTCTCCGCTGCAAGCCTCGCCCGTAGTGTTCTCTACTTCAATACGAAAACCTTCGTTACGGTTCATCAGTAGTTTTTCTGCCGTGGCACCTTCCCCTTTCTTATAAAGCTTAAAAGCACTATAAGGCATAATCAAACGAGTCCAGCCTTCCTTGGAAAGAACTTCCGTATCTTCGTAAGCCCAATAAGACCAACGTTTACGGGTGTAGTCATGAGGTGCTTCGGCACTGAATTGCTTTTCGTCTTCCATTATAATAAAACGGAACAATCCCTTATTCCCTTGTTTACCCTTCACCCAAATGGACAGTCCCAATGGATGGAAGCTCAGGTCTACTCTATAGTCACCCCAACGTTGTTGAAAATATACGTTTTCAGGAGCATCGGCTGTTCCACCTCCCACAAAATCATACATCAACTTAAAACTGCCCGTACCTTCTTTTTGATCATCACCCAATTCATAATCAAGAGATGCCTTACCTGCTTCCTTTTTAGGTATATCATAAATCTCACAACCCAAATCATCATAAGAATTGATAGACTTTACAGCTTTGGTGTTATTTATTATCCTCTGCTTTTCAAGAACCTGATCGTATCCCGGTGCTCTATACCCTTTGTGTATATCATCGGTACAAGAGCATAAAGAAATACCAAACAAACATAAAATCAATATATATGTTCTCATTAGTTACAATTTTAAAATTTTACTATTTATAGATTTTAAAGACAGGGGGCTGTTGTCCACGCCCCCTCTTTCCTATCATTATTGCGGATAATAACTCATCTTATACATTCTGATTCTGGATTCAGTCGCATCATAACCAACAACGGTAGATGCAATGTATACATCATAACCTGTAGCTGTCTGCTCTTTGTATATAGAGATGTCACCCCAACGATTATAATTGGTAGGAGCTATCTCCTCACCGGTAAACAGGCAGAGTTCATCATATCCCGCATCTTCTGCCGTCAACTCCATCTTATTACGGTTCGTGATTTCAAAGACTTGTACCTTCGCATTCCCCCATGCAGAATAATTCTGCTCAATGGTAGCCAAGAACACGTCTTCATTCACTGTAAACACCTTAAAGTCAAGGATCTTATAGGAATGGTTCTGCGGGTTGAGTTCATTAATGTCCATGTATGGCGAGAAGATGTTAAAGCGGCTTCCTTTCTTCTCTTTACGATACTCATCATCCGCATCATCACTTGACGGTGTGTAGAATGATATGTAATGGTCTGAATTTCCATCCAATGAAGCACGCTGTACCTGAGCACGATCCCAGTTAGCACCTGCAGGACCATAACGCAAGATTATAGGTTCATTAGCAGGTGTCACCAGTTCACCATCCATCAATTCCCAATAGTAAATATTCATCATACTAGGAGCGATACCGTAGATAAACGACTTTCCTTTCGTTACATCACCTATTACACTCATCTCATAACCCATGTCTTCCGGACATCCATCACCGTCTGTATAATCCAGCAATAAATGGTGTTCTTTATCTTCCTCAGAATAATAGTAAACCATGAAACCAGCGCCATAAACGTTTTCACGGGCAGTAATCAAATGGCCGGCATCGTCTACGTCGGCCTTCATCATAAATGATCTTGCCGAGGGCACGATATCAAGTCCAGAACCGGTTTTCCTATCATATCTGAAAATGTTACCATCATATACCTGTACAGCCAGTCCTTTCTCCGTCATCGCCAATCCGGTGAGATTGCGGTCATTGATGTTCAATTCCACAGAGTTCTTATCCCAAAGTTTTGCGAACTTGGTCTTAGGTGGTGTAGGCAAAATCTTAATCGTGTTATTATGACGATTACCTTGTACATCAATTACAGTAATTTTCAACGGTTCCGTAAAATCGGTTTCTCCCGTTAACGGCGTTTCCACATAACAATTATGCTCCAAACTAACAGTGCAAATCAAGCGTGTCAAATCTAAAGGATCTTCATCCGTCGTGGGTACTTTCACTGTTATTTCTTCACCTTCTTCATAAGGTCCTTTCTTTGTTGCCGTAAATTCAGCTGGATTATCTGGAATCTTGATTGTCACATTCAACAATCCTTTCACTTGGTCTGTACGCCCTTCAGCCAAATCAGGAGATTCACATGAAGTCAAAGCTGCTACAAACAGGCATATTATTGCTGTATATTTATTAAGTAATTTCATAGCATTCATTTTTTATTATTTCCATTCATCAAACTGTTCACATGATGTATTCTGTTGCAGTTCTCCCAGTGGAATAGGGAAACGATTGTACTTCTCCAGATACACACGCGTTGAACCACCGTCACAATCCACAAGCTGATACTCAAAATTATCACCTACTTTAGTCGGTTTAACACCTTTCATATGGGTACCGTTCAACACTGTAGTACCTAATCCCCAACGACGGAGATCCCAAAAGCGATGCCCTTCAAATGCCAATTCGATCATTCTTTCGCGTCGAAGCAACTTCATGAATTCCGTCTTGGTACTTGCTGATACCGCCGGTAAATCAACACGAGCACGGACTTCATTCAAAGCACTCAGAGCTTCTGTCAATCCACCATTCTGTTGTGCCATAGCCTCAGCATAAATCAGTAAGACTTCAGCGTAACGCATGTAGTAATAAGTCAAGTCAGTAGACCGCATAGTATTTTTCGGCAATGCTTCATCAAATAATTTACGCATGTAATAGCCAGTACATGTAGTACCACCACCCAGCGCATAACCATCCGTACTGCCTTCATAAGTATAAAGTGTCTGGCCTTTCCACTGACAACCATTATAAAGTATAGAAGCATAGAATCTTGGTTCACGCCCTGAATAGGGATTAGCAGCCATTACAGGATTGGTCCAATCAAAATCAGTTCCATCCGCCATCTGATAAGATGACACTAGGTCTTCGGTAGGACTTGCTTCTGCATAACCTCCATCACTGGGTGGACAATAGAAATAATCGAATGAATAATCCATCTTATTATCATAAGAATAGCCAAATTCAATAATACTCTCTTGATTGCTTATCACTGAACTTCTTCTGTTAGTAAACAGCTCTCCATAACCTTTATCTCCACGACTTGGGTTTTTGTATAGCTTATAACCCAGTTTTTTAACTTCCAGCGCAGCATCCGAAGCTGCTTTCCAACGTTCGGCATAAAGCATAGCACGTGCCAATAGTCCATAAGCAGCCCCTTTCGTGATACGACCAGTATGGGTTTCCGTTCCCCACGGATTTGTTGTTCCATTATTCCATTTAGCTGGAAGGTATTTAGCAGCAAAATCCAAATCTTCTGCTATAAAGTCCCAACATTCATCAGGTGTGCAACGGGCATGATTTTTCTCTCCCAGCTCCGGCAGATCTTTATATAAAATAAAACTGGCACCATAACGTTTTGCTAAATCAAAGTTAGCCAACGCACGAAAAAAACGTACTTCCGCCTCAGCTTCAAGAGCAATTTCTTCAGTGAAGTTACTACGATGCTCTTTCAAATCACGCAAGAAACGACAACAAGAAAGTTGCCATGTATGTCTGTTCTTCCACAGGTCAAACCGATTAGCCGATGGAGTAATCGGAGCCGATCCGAATACAAACAAATTTTCCGAATCACGCGGGCCATTCATTTTTAAGATATCTGAACAAGCATCATTCTCTACTTCACTCCCGTAATATCCACCAATAAGCGAATAAAATCCATTCAAATTCAATCGCAAATTATCTGCATTTGACCAAGCCACATCTTCTGGATAACTATCCGTCAAAACAGGATCAATATCGCAACTTACTAACGACAAACCAGTAAATGCGACTAATATTGTTAGAAATTTATTAATTGATTTCATCATATTCGTTTTTAGAAACTTATATTTAATCCAAATTCAAAAGTACGTTGTTGGGGATAATAACCCTGGTTTACACCTGGCATTTCAGGATCTAAATGCTTTAGATGTGATAAAGTCAATAAGTTACCACCAGCAAAATAAGCACGTACTTTCTTAATACCTGCAGCTGCAGTCCATTTAGTAGGTAAAGTATAACCTACCTGAAGACTCTTCAGACGTACATACGCACCATCTTCAACCCACCAAGAAGACATCTTACCACCATTTTCCCTGGATACGATACCCAATCGAGGATAATCTGCATTAGTATGATCAGGACGCCAAGAATTTTCCACCAAATAATAAGGAGTATTACCATCACAATAGAAAGGTTTAGTATAAAATGTATTATCATAACCTACGTCTGCATAAACTCCACATAAATTGACATCAAACAAAGCCGCACCTTGTAATAACATTGAAAAATCAATTCCTTTCCATTCACCGGCCAAATTCAAGCCAAACATCATCTCAGGTGTACTGCTACGACCAATGGGTACACGGTCCTGATCGTACGTAATTTTACCATCACCATTAATATCTTTCAATTTGATATCACCTGGAAGTGTTGGACCATAAACTGCACTATGCGCAATCTCCTCTTCTGTTTGAAACAAACCTTCTGCTACAAATCCCCAATATTCCCCCATTGGACGTCCTGTACTACGCATATAATTAGGCACATTCGCATCCTCTGTCATTTTCAAAATCTTATTACGTGCCCATGACACATTACCTCTGACAGAATAATTAAAATCCTTGACCCGATTGTGATGTGTCAATACCAACTCAAAACCACGGTTGTCATGTGAGCCATAATTAATGTAAGCTGGAAAATAATCACCTAAAGAAAGCGGGAAATTACCGGACTGTTTCTCAAGAGAACGAGTTGTCTTCATATAAAATACATCTAATTCGACTCCCAACAAACCATTCCACATACTAGACTCAATACCCACATTATAAGTATCTGTCAATTCCCACTTTAGGTTCGGATTAATAGGACGACTTAAACCCAAATATTTCTGAGGATCGGAACCGAACATCACGATTGGATCTTTAGACAAAGTAGCTGTAGAAAAATAAGTCATAGTATTACTGATGGAGCGGTCACTACCCAACCGTCCGGCAGATGCTCTAACTTTCAAATTTTCCATAAAAGGAACAGCATCTTTAAAGAAATCTTCTTGAGAAACACGCCATCCCACAGATACCCCGGGAAATACACCCCATCTATATTTCTTGGGGAGAGCAGTAGAAGCATCAATTCTACTGGTTACTTCCAACAAATATTTATCATCATAAGAATAATTAAAACGGAACACATACCCTGCGCGTCTATCTAAACCATGCCCTCCTTTAACAAGGTTTTCATTTACAGTCAGCCCATAACTCATGTCCATAATATCCGTAATAGGGAAATCTTCTCTACCTGCCGATAAGCTTGACTCATCAGTTCTAGAATACTCATACAAGAACAATCCCGATACAGCATGTTTACCGAATTTGTTAAAATATTCAACAGTAGGTTGAATAGTATAGCCCTGACTTTCAGTAAACCACTGATTCAAAGACGCCTTACTGGCAATACGTCCTTTCTGCACACCCCAACTACGAGTTGACTGATTCCAACAATCCAAATCATAAGGCAGGAAGTATTTTTTCTGCATGGTATAGCTCTTAACATAAGAGGCGTTCAGTTTCAAGCTAAGTCCCTTAACAAAGGGCAATTTATATTTCATAGATATATTTCCTTGAAAGTAAGTTTTTTTAATGGTATTCTTGCCTGAAAGATCTCTAGCTGCAACCGGATTATTGTTTCCATTACCATCTAAATTCAAACTACCTACAGGTAACCCCGAAGGTGAATAAGCTTTCAAATAAGGATAAGACAACATAGCCTGCTGGAAAATAGAAGCGTAAGAACCTTTACCAGCACTGGCACCCGGCTCATTATCTTCAGACACATAACCGGACAAGTCTAGCGACAAATCAAAATTATCAGTAACTTTTGCATCCATATTAGAACGGAAATTGTATTTGTCATAAGAAGTGTGATCAATAACACCTTCCTGATTATATGCACCTACAGAAGCAAAGAATTTCAAGCGCTCAGTACCCCCAGAAACAGATACATTATTTGTATAGGCAGGAGCCACATTCTTAAATAGCAAATCAAACCAATCAGTGCTACCATAAACCGCTTCGTTTTCACCCGGATTTTCAATACGGTCTATCTCATTAGCCGTAAAACGCAAACTTTCTTCCGCCACACCATCCAAACGCTGAGCAGTATTATACCAATAAGCATAATCAGGACCATTCAAAAACTTTGGAAAGTTTGTGTTTTGGCTTAATGTAACAGAAGAGTTAACCGTTACTGTAGGTTTTTGAATCGTACCGCGTTTAGTTGTAATCAGGATAACACCAGCAGCGGCACGTACTCCATAAACAGCTGCAGCTGTCGCATCTTTTAAAATAGTAATTGACTCCACCTCATCGGGAGAAAAAGTAGGAAAGTAATCTGTCACCACACCATCAATTACAATCAGAGGGTCACCATCACCCGCACCATTACCACGGATGTACAAACTAGCACCATCTTTACCAGGCTGCCCACTACTCTGCTTAGTAATCAAACCTGGAAGACGCCCCGCTAACATAGAGGATAAATTACCGCTGGGAGCCATCTTCAACTCTTTGTTGTCTACCTGAGCAATAGCACCAGTTACATTAATTTTCTTTTGTGTACCATAACCTACCACTACTACTTCATCCAGCAATTCAGCATCTTCCTTCATGACAATCTTCAGTATTTTCTTTCCTTTCAACTGTACCTTCTGAGTCATATAACCCACGTAAGAGAATGTCAAATACGAATTAGCATTAGGTACCATAATAGTAAAATGTCCATCTGCATTTGTCACGGTACCGGTCTTGCGACCCTCCGTAAAAACTGATACCCCAATCAAGGGATTATCAGTCTCATCAAATACACTACCCTCTACTTTTACCTGAGCATATGCACCTATGCTTACTAAGGAAAATAGAAATAATAGTAGTAAACTAAAACACTTGCTTTTCATATTATTAAAATTTAAAATTAGGAATTCTTATTTTCATTTCGTGCAACTAAATTTATATCTTCTAAAATTTGCCAGCACTGGTAAAGTCCTCTGGGAACATGGAAACAACCTTTCCACTTTCCACCTTTCAGAGGCAATAACACCTCACCTCTTCTATTCAGATAACCATACCATTCCGGATATTCATTATCTTTGAAATGGCTCCATGTATATTCATGTACCTTTTCAAACCAATCAAGACATTGCTTATCTCCGGTCAGTTGATAACCTTTGAGCAATGAAATCAGAGTTTCAATATGAACCCACCACAATTTCTGATCCCATTCCAATTGTTGGGGTGGACATCCTTTACGATCCATGAAATAGTAGATACCGCCAAATTCTTTGTCCCAACCATAATCAAGCATCGTCAAAGTAATGTTCTTCGCCTTTTCAATCAAATCCGGACGGTTCAGACGTTTCCCAAGATCCATAATGAACCACATGGCCTCAATATCATGGCCCGGAGTAACCTGACGTCCTTCGAAAGAATCGGAAAGTTCTCCATTTGCCAGAACATTCTCTACAATAATGCCTCCAAGTTCCGGACGATAAAAGACTTCCATAACTTCATGGATACATACTTCCATCGTCTTTTCCAGACAACCCTTATCCAACAAATGCTCTATTTCCATAGCCAAATTACATAGGATCATCGGTAAGGCAAAATTCTTCAAATCACGTGTGCCCGGATAAAGCTTATTCCATTTTCCCTTAGGATTGTTGGTCTTCGATAATACAATATCGAAAGTCTTCATTGCTATATCCGCATACTCCTGGTTTCCCGTAGCCAGGCTAAGTTGTCCAAATGCCATTACAGCAAAGGTGTATGAGAAGATATTATAAGGCTCCACCAAGGGACGTCCTGTACGATCAAGAGAAAAATACCAGTTATAATTTCCATCATGACCATATTTTTTCAGGAACTCACCTCCCTGAATAGCACAGTCCAACCACTCCTGGCGTTTCTCTACCTTATTATAAAGCATTGAAAACAACCATACTTCCCGGCCCTGTAACCAAATAAATTTGTCTGTGTCAAAAACATTCCCTTTCCGGTCCAGACAGGTAAAATACCCACCATGCTCGTGATCCTGGGAGTGCTCTAACCAGAAAGGAAGAACATTATCCAACAGTTCATCCTTATACTGATCCGCTAATTTCTTCAAATCCATAATTCTATT
>ENA-UEQO01003284-UEQO01003284.1-human-gut-metagenome-genome-assembly--contig:-NODE-3284-length-12821-cov-3.158349_pt1 | contig 12821 bp, 10 predicted proteins | sample MGYA00242938_ERZ507940 | MGnify/ENA primary metagenome ERZ507940 (study PRJEB26167, sample SAMN06115517) | human gut metagenome | host: Homo sapiens | place: China:Chongqing | collected 2014-12-03... | reverse complement strand
CTGAGCCGATTCGACGATCATCAGACGTGAACTGCCGTCTTTCTTTTTCACCCAGAACGGTCCTCCGCCCGGTTCACCTTCATTTTTTACCATCCCACATACCCGGATCGGACGATCCAGCAATTGATGCAGATGTTTGATGCGCTCTTTCTGGTCTTTATAAGTCTTGCCTTCCGCTTCTTTATAACCGATTTGTCCCATAAAGGCTTCAATCTCCCGGAGTTGTTCTTCTGTCGGTTTTTTATCCAGCATACTCAGGTAGCTGAAAATCTTTTCTTGTAATTCCACCAGTGTACCGGCCAGCAGTCTTTTATATTTGATCGTATCTCCCTTGGCCCGGTCGGGGATAACGTTATCGATATTTTTGATGAAAATAATATCGGCTTTCAATTCATTCAGGTTATAGATCAGGGCACCGTGTCCTCCGGGACGGAATACCAGCTTCCCTTCGCTGTCTCTCAGTAACTCGCCCTTGTCGGTGAGGCTGACCGTATCGGTGGAAGGTTTCTGAATCGAAAAGGTTACTTCGTATTTGATGTTGAACATCTTCTCGAATACTTTGGTCACCTTCTTCAACCGTTCTTTAAAGAGATTTATATACTCTTCCGAAACGGTGAAATGCAAGCGGGCTATTTTTCCATTGTTGCAATACATTCCTCCTTCAACGATATGTTCGTCGAAAGCCGTTCTGACAAAATCCCGGTAAATATGAAAATCGACCAATCCTTTGGGGGTATTCCCATAGTTCAGGCCTTTGTCGGTAAGGATATAGCTAAGGATTTCGTTAAATTGCCGTTTGGCGATCATCTTGTCGATGTCTTTTCCATCATTCCACAGAGCGGCAGACAAACGGTTATAGAAAGGAAGTTCGTCCAGTTTCAAAAAGAAATCGTGCATTGTACCCGCCCCTTTATCCTGCACGAATTCCAGGAATTCTTCTTCTGTACCTGTATAGGTATCCATAAAAGTAAACAGATCTTTGAACATCCGGGTGGCCGATCCGGAAGCCGGGACCATTTTCAGCAGTTCACATTCCTGACGTGCTTTATCGAAATTTGCGTTCAAACGTTCTTCATCTTCAGCCTCGATCCGGATAATTCCATTACCGATGGTGGCTGGTTCGGACAAATCGACATAGTCGAATCCTTTTTCGAAATTGGCTAATTGCCGGTCTATCTGTTCCGGTTTAATATCTCTGTGTTTGAAAACTTTCAGATCTTCTTTCGTGTAGTCCATAATTTAGTGATTAAAGCTTACAAAGTTGTAAGTCGGATTAATTATCTTCCTCTTCGTCATATACCTCTTCCTGATTGTCCAGTTCGGTTTCATAGAAATCCTCAGCTTCTTCCATCAGGGAATCGATATCATCTTGAGACAGTGGTTCTTCGTCGATCCAGTAAATTTTTTGATTACTGTAAAATCCGTCCAGATCACATTGAATGATACAACGTGGTTTTTCGGTATGAACAACGTAGACTAAATCAAGTGCTTCTTGTGAGTTGTCCGCAATAAGAAATTTGGGTAACATGTCATTTTATTCGTTTAAAATTATCAGTCACAAAGATATGCGATAAATGTAATTTTTTTTATAATCGGCCGATAAAAATCGATACGATGCCATTTTATTCTGAAATTAGTTCGTTGTTTGTCATATTTTGGGGATAAAACCCGAACACAGGAAAGTTCGGCCGGGCAGTGGGATATACCATAGTACTGATGTCGGCCGACGAGGTGTTCGACCCTGCTGAGTTCGAAGGAATAACCGATGTGGATGTCTATGTCGTTCTTAAAAAAATACGGAAGAACTGAAAAAGATCCTGAATTTTTGACAGCTTAAAAACATTTGTAACTTTGTCTGTTGTCACATCGTTGTAAATAAACTATGATTGCATCAGAATTGATATCGAATGTTGTGCCGGTGCTCAAACCCGAAGATACCTGCTTGCAGGCGCTCAACTGGATGGAACTTTTCCGGGGGTCCCATCTGCCTATGGAGCAGGGAAAAATGTATCTGGGGCTTGTAGATGATGAGATGATCTATGCCCACGGCGACCTGAACGATCGGCTGGATGTGTTGCAGATTCCGGTGGAAGGTACCTTTGTTTATGAAAATTATCATATTTATGATGTTATCTGTCTGGCGGCCGGAAGTTTGTTGTCGGTGGTACCCGTACTCGACCGGAAAAATAATTTTGTCGGTTCGATTACTTTGACCGATATCCTCCGGCATTTGGACACTTTGCTATGTGTAGACCAGCCGGGAGGTATTCTGGTGCTCGAAGTCAACCGGATCGATTATTCATTGGCCGAAGTTGCACAGATTGTAGAATATAACGAAGCCCGGGTATTGAGTTGTTACGTGTCGGGAAACCGCGATTCCCAGCAACTGCAGATTACCTTGAAGATAAATACACTGAATGTAGATCCGATCCTGGATACTTTTATCCGGTACGGATATACCGTTAAGAATAGTTTTGTCACAGGCGAGGAAGAACAGGATAGTCTGAGGGAACGCTATGGATTATTGATGAAGTATTTAGAGTTATAGAGTTGCTGAGTTATAGAGTTGCTGAGTTATAGAGTTACTGAGTTATAGAGTTACTGAGTTTAAAAAGTTAGCAACTCAGCAACTCAGCAACTTAGTAACTCAGCAACTTAGTAACTCAGCAACTTAGTAACTCAGCAACTTTTTTCTATCTTTGTCTGTTGAATGAAGGAGGATCGATTTATGACCGTAGCGATTTATGGCAGAAGTATAGAACCGGAATTTTTTCCTTACCTGAAACGTCTGGTCGAAGGACTGGAGAGGAAAGGAGTGGGGATGGTGTGTGAAGAAAAATTCGCTGCGCTGTTGAGTGGAAACTACGGTTACGAACCGAAATTTTTGAATTGTTTCGGCAGATGTACCTTGATAAAAGAGGAGGTTGAATTGCTGCTGAGCGTCGGTGGGGACGGTACTTTTCTGGATTCGGTGATTTATGTGAAAGATAGTGGGGTACCTGTATTGGGGGTAAATAGTGGACATTTGGGGTTTTTAGCGAATGTACCCGTGGAGGAGATAGAAGATGCTGTCGATTTTATCGCTGCCGGGAAGTATGAGGTGGAACAGCGGGATATGTTGCAGCTTGAAGTGGAAGGACAACGGATAGCGGATTTCGATTATGCCCTGAATGAAGTGGGAGTTTTGAAAGCTGCTACTTCTTCTTTATTGAAGATACATGCCTATATCGGAGAGAATTATCTTACGACCTATTGGGCTGACGGATTGGTGGTGGCTACTCCGACGGGGTCTACGGCTTATTCCCTGAGTGGTGGAGGACCGATTGTGAGTCCCGAATGCCGGAATATTATTCTGACTCCGATCTGTCCGCATAATTTGACGATTCGTCCGTTGGTGGTACCGAATACGGCTGAAGTGAGGCTGAAAGTGGAAGGGCGTTCCGGCGAATATGTGTTGTGCATGGACTCCCGGATCCGGAAGATGACGGACGGACAGGAATTGAAAATTTGTACCGGAAGCCAAAAAATCAATGTGGTGAAACTACCCCGGCATAATTATTACGATACCTTGAGGAATAAGCTGATGTGGGGGGAAGACAGACGCAACGGAATGAAAGACTAGAGTGAAAAATCGGAAATGGAAGTGGGTAAAAAAGGTGCTATACGATAGGATAGAACAGAGGGAGTTGCCGAAACGATTCCAGCTATGTTATTGTTTCTTTGCATTTGTTACCCGATTTTTTACCTTTATAAGCTTATTTTTCCCTCTTTTGTTGTTATCTTTGGACGGTTTTTGTCAACCTGAGGGAGAGTTAGGAATTTTAGGAGGAATGGGGTATTATATGGGCGAATATAATCCCAATCGGCACTTTGATCGGAGTCAGCGTTATCTCGGAGGTTTTTGCCGTTATAATCTGAACAATCGTTTTGCTTTACGGCTGAATGCAGGTTTTTCGAAAATAGATATCCGGGAGAGATCCTTGCTGTCCAACGGGGAGACGGTATATCCGGCTGGATTTCATTGTACGGTGAAGGATGTTGCTGCATGGATCGAATTTGATTTCCGCAGTTTTGGGTGCAGAAAGTGAAAGAATTCTCCTGCTGGTCTCCGTATCTTTTTACCGGAGTGGGATATCTCGGAGCCGGCGATGAGAGTAGTGTTTCTATCCCTTGGGGCATCGGAGTAAAGTTTAATCTTTACCGACAATGGTCATGTGGGGGCGAATGGAGTACCCGGAAATTGTTTACCGATAAAATAGATCAGGTGTACGATCTCCGGGGGACGGGAGAGACTAATTTTATATATAATAAAGATTGGTTTTTTGTGGGAGGAATTACGGTATCTTATCGTTTTCCATTGAACCCAGAATGTCACTTTTGAGTGAAAAACAGAATAATAATGCAAGATATTAAAGAAGAAATTATAGCAGCGGGCTTGCCGGAACATATCGCGATTATCATGGACGGCAACGGACGCTGGGCGGAACAAAGAGGCTTAGACCGGGTATATGGACACAAACAGGGGGTGGATACGGTGAAGTCGGTTGTAGAAGCTAGTGGGGAAATCGGTTTGAAATACCTTACTTTATATACCTTTTCTATAGAAAACTGGAATCGTCCTAGGGCCGAAGTTGATGCGCTGATGGGGTTGATGACCGATGCGATTATCCGCGAAACGTCCGAATTGATGCGGCAGAAAGTGCGGGTGAAAGTGATCGGGAATACCGGTGATTTGCCGGAAGAGGTATGGCATAAGTTGGAAGGGCTGATTCACAGGACGGCTGCAAATACAGGAGTGACCTTGGTGCTGGCTTTAAGTTATGGAGCCCGTTGGGAAATTGTCGAAGCTGCCCGGAGGTTGATAGCCGATTATAAGACCGGGAGAGTGGCGGATACAGAGGAGGTTACGGACGAATTGTTTGCCCGTTATCTGACTACTGCAGGGATGCCTGATCCTGATTTATTGATTCGTACAAGCGGAGAATGCCGGTTGAGTAATTTCCTGTTATGGCAATGTGCCTATATGGAGTTTTATTTTATCGACAAATTTTGGCCTGATTTTGAACAAGATGATATATATTTGGCAATCCGTAATATTCAGCAACGGGAGAGACGTTTTGGAATGACCGGAGAACAGATAAAAGTGAAGGGTGAAAAGGGAGAGGGGATAAACGTAACTGAAAAGTAACTGGTAACGCTGTCTTGGATAGCTAAAAGAATATATATGGTTAGAAAAGTAATTCTTTGTCTTTCAATAATTTTTTTCTGCTTTTGTCGTGTTATGGCGCAGTCGGCTGATACTTTATCTCAGCCTGATATTTATTATTCGAGCCCTAAAACATACGAAATTGCCGGTATCGAGGTCACCGGTATTGGTGAGCAGTACGATCCTGAAACATTGATTTTGGCTACCGGCCTCCGGGTGGGATCCGAGGTGAAAATACCGGGGGATGCGATAACGAAAGCGATACGCCGTTTGTATGGCCAGGGATTGTTTTCCGATGTGACGATCTCTGTCGACCGGGTAGAAGGACAGAAAGTATTCCTGATTATTAATCTGGCAGAACGTCACCGTTTGTCTGCGATTAACTATATCGGACTCAAAAAATCGGAAGAAAGTAAAATTAAAGAGAAGATCAATCAATTGCCCGGAAGCCAGGTTACCGATAATATGATCGCCGGTGTACAGCGCATCATCGAAAAATATTTTAAAGAAAAAGGATACTACAATATCTCTGTGAAGGTTTTACAGCGGGATGACCCTGAAAGACCGAATTTTGTGTATTTGGATGCGACGGTCGAACGGAAGAATAAAATCAAGATCAGCGATGTGATTATCACCGGAAACGAAAAAGTGCGTGACAGCAAGCTGAAGGGAGCGATGAAGAAAACCAAAGAAAAGTCGTTGAGGAATTTCTTTAAATCGGCAAAATATATTCAGGAGAGTTATGAAGACGATAAATATAACCTGCTCGATAAATATAACGAACTCGGTTACCGGGATGCCGCTATTATCGCCGACAGCGTTGTACAGGAAAGTCCGAAACGGGTGAAAATCTATATCGACGTCGAAGAAGGAAACAAGTACTATTATAATGATATTACATGGGTTGGAAATACGGTGGTCGATGCCGATAAATTATCCCGATTGTTGAATATTAAGAAAGGTGATGTCTATAATAAGAGCTATTTCGATAAACGTTTGAATTCGGATGAAGATGCTGTAGCCAATTACTTCTATCTGAACAACGGTTACCTGTTTTTCCGGGCGATGCCGGTAGAGACTGTTGTGGGGAACGACTCGATCAATGTCGAGATTCGTATGGTGGAAGGACCACAGGCGACGATCGATCGGGTAATTATCAAAGGAAACGATCGTACTCACGAGCATGTAATCCGTCGTGAATTGTATACTTATCCGGGAGAATTGTTCAGCCGGGAAGATGTTATTCGGAGTGTACGGGAATTAGCCAATCTGGGACATTTCGATCCCGAAAAAATCAGTCCGACTCCACTACCGAACCAGGAAGCCGGAACGGTAGATTTGGAATACAAAGTAGAGGAAAAAGCAAATGATAAGATCGAGATCTCCGGAGGTTGGGGGGCCGGTATGATTATCGGTTCTGTCGGATTGACTTTCACCAATTTCTCTATGAGGAATATTTTTAATTGGGAGTCATATCGTCCTTTGCCTCAGGGTGATGGCCAGACTTTGAGTTTGAAAGCACAGACCAATGGAAAATATTATACCTCTTTCAGTGTTTCTTTCCGGGAGCCCTGGCTGGGAGGTAAAAAACCGAATTCATTGAGTGTGTCGGCTTATTATTCCCGTCAGACCGGTTATAGCCGTAGTTATTATAACTCCTATTATGCCGGAAATAGTGCCAAAGACATGTATGATACCGATCAGTTGATGACCACTTTCGGGTTGAGTGCCGGATTGGGACGACGGATTACCTGGCCGGATGATTTCTTTACCTTATATACCGAGGCTTCCTATCAGCGGTATACCTTGAAAAACTGGCCTTATTATATTTTTTCCGAAGGAAATTCGAACAACCTGTCTTTTGCAGTACAATTGAGAAGAAGCTCTATCGATAATCCGTTGTATACCCGTGAAGGTTCCGACTTTACTCTCGGATTGACGTTTACGCCGCCTTATTCCTGGTTTACCGATAAGAATTATGCCAGTCCGAATATTAAAGATAAAGATAAATACCGTTGGATCGAGTTCCACAAATGGAAATTTCAGGGAAAAGTATTTATGCCTCTGGATAAAAATAAAAAATTTGTGTTGTATACAGGGGTACAGTACGGTTACCTCGGTCACTTCGACAAAAACAAGCGTTCGCCGTTCGAAGGATTCGAAATGGGGGGTGACGGTATGTCGGGATATAGCCTTTACGGACGTGAATATATCGGTTTGAGAGGATATGAAAACGGTTCTCTGACAAATGCAGGCTCTAGCTTTATCGCTCCGAATGCTTCCGATGCCAGCTTGTATTCCAAGCTGACCATGGAGTTGCGTTATCCGATTTCGCTGGCACAGTCGGCGACGATCTATGCGCTGGCGTTTATGGAAGCCGGTAACTCATGGTATGAACTGAAAGATTTCGAACCGTTCAACCTGTATCGGTCTGCCGGTGTCGGTCTGCGTGTATTCCTGCCGATGTTCGGGTTGTTAGGTATCGACTGGGGGTATGGATTCGACTCTGTACCGGGACGTCCGGGAGCTGCCGGTTCACAGATCCACTTCGTATTAGGACAGGAATTCTAAAATGGATTTGCGGTTTACGATTTATGATAGGACATTTTAAATTGAAAAACGGATTTATTTTATTATTTTTGTCTTGCATATGGAGTACTGCACAGGCGCAAAGCGGAACACGCTATGCTTTCGTGAATATGGAATATATTTTCAGCTGTATCCCCGATTATGCAAAAGCCCAGCAGGAACTGGACGATTATTCGCAGAAGTTGCAGGCCGATATCGATGCGGTATACGCGGAAATAGCAGAAATGCAATCCAGATATAATGCCGATAAAGTGTTTCTGACTCCTTCGATGCGCGAAGACCGGGAGAAAGAAATTGCAGCGAAAGAGAATAAAGCCCGTTTGTTGCAGCAACAATATTTCGGCACCGACGGTTATCTGTTCGCAAAGCGCGAAGAACTGGTGAAACCTTTGCAGGACGAAGTTTTAGCGGTCATTAAAGATGTCGCTAAAGAAGGAAATTTTGGTATGATTATCGATGTTGCCGCCGATAATTCAGTTGTCTATTTCGACCCGAAACTCGATAAAAGCAATGTCGTATTGCGGAAATTGGGGTATAGCGTCAAAAAGAAAGAAGAATAAACCGGTCGTCTGAATGAAACAGATCCGGAAGAGTTAGATAATTTAATGATAATATTTATAAACCAGAAAAATGATGAAAAATACCATTAAAGTGTTTGTACTTGTAGCTTTGACATTGGCTGCAATGAGTGTTTCTGCACAGGTAAAACTGGGCCACATTGAAACTCAGAAGTTGATTCAGGCTATGCCGGAATGGACTGCCGCTCAAAAGACTTTCGAAGAGGAACAGAAAAAAGTAAATACAGAATTGAATAGTTTGAGAGAACAATTCCAGACTAAATTAGCCGAATATTCTGAAAAAATGAAGACTTATTCAGAGGCTATGCGGGCTACAACAGAAGAAGAATTGCAAGGATTGCAGCAAAGAATCCAACGTTTTCAGGAAACGGCTATGGCTCAACTGGAAAAAACACAAAATGATCTGATGCAGCCTGTAATGGAAAAAGCATTGAACGCGATCAAGGAAGTAGGTAAAGAAAATGGGTTTACTTATATCTTCGACATGAATGCCGGTATCCTGTATGCCGCTGAAAATTCACAGGATGTCCTGCCGTTGGTAAAGAAAAAATTAGGATTGCAATAAGGAGTGTAAAAGGATAAAAAGCCGCCTGGGATAGGCGGCTTTTGTCGTTTCTGATTCAAGGATATGGAGCAACACAAAGAGAGTATCGGCGTATTTGATTCCGGCTACGGAGGGCTGACTATTTTAAAAGAAATTGTCCGGAAATTACCGGAGTATAATTATGTGTATCTGGGGGATAATGCCAGGGCCCCTTACGGTGCCCGTTCTTTTGAGGTGGTCTACGAATATACGCGGGAGGCTGTTCATAAACTTTTCGGAATGGGGTGCCGCTTGGTGATCCTGGCTTGTAATACGGCATCGGCAAAGGCGTTGCGGACTATACAGCAAGTGGACTTACCGCAATGGGATCCCGAAAAACGGGTATTGGGGGTTATCCGTCCCAGCGTAGAAGCGCTGAATACCTATTCGCAAAACGGACATGTCGGGATTCTGGCTACCCGGGGAACCGTAGCATCCGGATCTTATCCGATAGAAGTCGGGAAATTATATGGTGAAGAGAGGTTCCGGATTACCCAGCTGGCGTGTCCGATGTGGGTACCGTTAGTTGAAAATAACGAACTGGATGGAGAAGGGGCGATCTATTTTGTCCGGAAATACATTCAGGAACTGTTGGGTACCGATCCTGAAATCGATACGATTATCCTGGGATGTACACATTATCCGTTATTACGGCCGCTGATCGCCCGTTTTGTTCCTTCACGGGTGAAAATTATCGGACAGGGACAAATCGTTGCCGGGAGTCTGGCCGACTATTTGAAACGGCATCCTGAGATCGACCGGAGATTGGGTAAGGACAGCAGGCGAAGTTATTTAACCACTGAAAAAACAGAATTGTTCGATCGGATGGCCGGTTTATTTTTGAAGGAAGAAATTAGTTCACAAAGAATTTTTATGTGTTAAGTTGAAATCTTTTAGCAGTATCTCAATTATTTTTTTATATCTTTGGATAAGATAGGATGCGGCTCGGTAAAATCATCAAACAAGTTTGTTGTTTTTGCTCTTGCCTTTCACTATCTTTGACAAGGTATCGGTTGGAAGATTAAATGTCGTGCAAAACAATTAGTATCGTTGTCGGAGGCAGCTAATATCTATGACAGAACAAGAACAGATTAAAGAAGCTTTTGAAGATTTATTGAAATCGTTACGAAAAGAGACTTCTAAAGAGAACAGACAAAAAATCAAAGAAGCTTTCGAATTTGCCAATGAAGCTCATAAAGGTGTGAAGAGAAGGTCCGGTGAACCTTATATTCTTCATCCTTTGGCTGTTGCTAAAATTGCTGTGAAAGAGATCGGTTTGGGGACGACTTCTGTCATCTCTGCTTTGTTGCATGATGTGGTGGAAGATACCGATTATACAGTTGAAGATATCGCTAATTTATTCGGGCCGAAAGTGGCTTCTATAGTCGATGGCCTGACCAAAATTAGTGGGGTCATGGGATCGGATACCAGCCGGCAGGCCGAGAGTTTCCGAAAGATGATCCTGACGCTGGCCGACGATGTCCGGGTGATCCTGATCAAGATTGCCGACCGTTTGCACAATATGCGTACGCTGGCTTCTATGCCCGAGCATAAGCAAGTGAAGATTGCGAGCGAGACCCTGTATATCTATGCCCCTTTGGCTCACCGCATGGGATTACATGCCATCAAAACCGAGCTCGAAGACCTCAGTATGAAATACGAACATCCCGAAGAATATGAGGTTATCGATAAAAAGATCGAAGCTTACGAGAAACAATTTTCGGCACTCTTTGAAGAATTTATCAAGCCGATACGTAAAAGTCTGAGCGAGAACCACTACGAATATACCATCACCGCCCGTACGAAGAGTGTGTATTCGGTCTGGCTGAAAATGCAGAGACGGAATATCAGTTTCGATGAAATCTACGACCTGCTGGCCGTACGGATTGTGTTTAAACCCAAAGCAGATCAGCCTGAAAAATGGCAGTGCTGGAATATTTATTCTTTGATTACAGACATTTATAGTCCCAAGCCCGAGCGGATTCGCGACTGGGTGAGTGTGCCTAAAGCCAATGGATACGAAGCTTTGCACTTGACGGTTATGGGACCTGAAGGACAATGGTTCGAAGTGCAGATCCGTTCGGAACGTATGGATGAGATTGCAGAGAAAGGGTTAGCTGCCCATTGGAAATATAAAAATGAAGGCGAAAGTTCGGAGTTGGATAAATGGCTGGCGGGAATTAAGGAGATTCTCGATCAGCCGGATGCCAGTGCGCTGGAGTTCCTCGACGAATTTAAACTGAACTTATTCGCAAAGGAAATCCGGGTATTTACGCCTAAAGGATATATGCGTACCTTGCCTAAGGGAGCTACGGCACTTGATTTTGCTTATGATATCCATACTGAAATCGGAAATACCTGTATCGGAGCGAAAGTGAATCATAAGCTGGTGCCGATGAGCCATAAACTGACGAGTGGAGACCAGGTGGAGATTTTGACGAGCGATAAACAGAAACCTCAAAGGGAGTGGCTGGATTTTGTGGTGACAGCGAAAGCCCGGACGCATATCAACGCCACCTTTAAGAAGTATAGGAAAGAACAGATCCGGACCGGTATCACGATCTTCGAGGCTGTTGTGAAAAAATTGGATTTACCGCCTACCTCCGAGCCATTGAAGAAAGTACTGACCGATTACAACCTGACCAATAAGGACGATTTGTATGTCGAGCTCGCTAAAAATATCATTACGGAAGGAGATCTTGAAAAAGTGCTCAAGAAGAAAGCGGAAAATAAATTTATAAAATACTGGAAACTCCAGTTTTTATGGAATGGGAAAGACGGAGAGGAAAAAAAGAAGAACGACAACGATGTCCAGCTGGATGTCAATTCGGATTTCGTGATCGCTCCTTGCTGTAATCCGATTCCGGGAGACGACGTGGTTGGTATGAATATTGCAGGTACGAAGGTTACGGTTCACAAGCGTTCTTGTCCCGAAGCGATCCGCTTGATGGCCAGCTTTGGAGATAAGATTGTCCCGATTAAATGGGTGAGCCATAAATTGATGTCTTTCCTGACAGTGATAAAAATGACAGGAATCGATAAACCGGGGATTGTCAGCGATATCACCGCCCTGATCGCAAAAGAAGGGAAGGTGAATATGCGAATGATTCATTTCGATACCCGGGACGGTATTTTTGAAGGATTCATTCATCTGTATGTACATAATACAGCCGACTTGAATAATATAGTTTCCCGTATATCCCAGATACAAGGGGTAGAAAGCGTGATGAGGGTGGAGAATGAGGAAAGATAAGAGATGATAGATGGAAGGAGGAGAGAAAAAGAGAGGTGAAGATTAGAGTGAGAAATAGATAGGAAGAGAGAAAAAAGAATGAGGATGGAAAAGATGGTTGACGAAAGTTGTTCAAATATGGAGAAAATAAAAGAAACTGTAAAAGAGATTTTTACAACTTATTTGCAACAAAAAGGACACCGGAAGACTCCGGAAAGATATGCTATCCTGGATGAGATTTATTCGCATACAGGACATTTCGATATCGAATCCCTGTATGTTTTTATGAAGAATAAAAATTATCGGGTGAGTCGGGCTACTTTATACAATACCATAGAGTTGCTTTTGGATTGTAAGTTGGTGATCAAACATCAGTTCGGGAATAATATCGCCCAGTTTGAGAAAGCTTTTAACAACCGTTACCACGAACATCTGATTTGTCAGAAATGTGGTAAAGTGGAGGAGTTTGCCGATTCCCGGATCAACGAGGTCGTCGAACATATTGAAGATAAATACCAATTTTCTGTGCATCACCACCTTTTGTATATTTATGAATTGTGTAAGGCCTGTCGGGAGAGTGAGTGATTTTAGCGGTTTTTTCTGTTTACAATAGAAAAAAATGTTTACTTTTGC
>ENA-UEQO01003267-UEQO01003267.1-human-gut-metagenome-genome-assembly--contig:-NODE-3267-length-12869-cov-4.298859_pt1 | contig 12869 bp, 9 predicted proteins | sample MGYA00242938_ERZ507940 | MGnify/ENA primary metagenome ERZ507940 (study PRJEB26167, sample SAMN06115517) | human gut metagenome | host: Homo sapiens | place: China:Chongqing | collected 2014-12-03... | reverse complement strand
CGTCGTAAAGACCGCCGTGAAGAAGCTCTCCCTTCTCCCCTCCTCCATGGATCTGGCCGGAGCGGAAATCGAGATGGCCCCCATGGAACACCGGGAAAATCTTCTGAAGGAAAAGCTGGCATCCCTGAAGGAGCAGTATGACTACATCTTCATCGACTGCCCGCCCTCTCTGGGACTGATTACCCTGAATGTCCTCATCGCCGCCGACTCCATCATCGTCCCCATTCAGGCGGAATTTTATGCTCTGGAAGGTCTCTCCCAGCTGGTCAAGACCGTGCAGGCCGTGACCCGGAAAATGAATCCCCGGCTGAAGCTGCTGGGCATCCTTCTCACCATGTTCGACGGACGGACCAATCTGTCCCTCCAGGTGGCGGAGGAAGTCAAAAAGTACTTCGGCGGCAAGGTATTCAAGACCGTCATCCCCAGAAGCGTCAAACTTTCCGAAGCGCCGGGCTTCGGAGAATCCATCATGACCTATGCGCCGAAATCGAAGGGCGCAGAAGCGTATAAAAAATTGTGCAGGGAGGTATTGAAGCGTGGTTAAAAGAAAACTGGGCAGGGGTCTCGGCGAACTTCTCGGAAATGACTTTTCCGACGAACAGGACCGGATCACACAGTTGGATGTAAAGGAAATCGAGACAAATCCCTACCAGCCCCGCCGGGAATTTGACGAGGAAGCGCTGCAGGAGCTGGCCGATTCCATCCGGGAAAAAGGCATTCTCCAGCCCGTCATCGTGCGCCGCACCGGCAGCACCTGCCAGATCATCGCCGGAGAACGGCGGTGGCGTGCAGCCTGTCTGGCCGGCCTGACGGAAATCCCCGCCATCATCCGTGAAACCGATGACCGCGACATGGCAGAGCTGGCCCTTGTGGAAAACCTCCAGCGGGAAGACCTCACCGCCGTGGAAGAAGCCCGGGCCTATGAATACCTCCGCAGCGAATACGGCCTCACCCAGGAGGAAGTGGCCGACCGGGTCGGAAAAAGCCGTCCCCATGTAGCCAATACGATGCGTCTGCTCGCTCTTCCCGAAGAAATCCAGCAGATGCTTCTCGACAGGAAACTCACGCCGGGACAGGCCCGGCCTCTCCTTTCTCTTGCCACACCGGCGGAACAGCTCGCCATGGCGAGAAAAATCATCCGGGACGGTCTCTCCGCCCGGGACATCGAAAAACGGCTTTCCGGCGGAAAAAAGGAAAAGCCCGCAGGGAAAGACGAACCGCGGGTCAGCGAATATCTTCGCTCCGTTGAACAGGAACTCGCCGTTTCCGTAGGCAGCAAAATAAAGATCCAGATCGGACGGGGACGCAATGCCCACCGGGGCACCATCGTGATTTCCTTCAAAAACGACGACGACTTCCAGCGCATTACCGACATCCTCAAACAGAAAAATTAAGGGGTTAATGAAATCATGACTACGCAGAATATTCTTCTCATCGGAGCAGCGGTCCTCGCCGTTCTCCTTATTCTTTATCTTCTTCTCCGGGTTTTCGTCCTGCAGCGCAGGGTAAACCACCTTGCCAAAAAGTATGACACCTTCATGCACGGCAAGGACGGCGGCTCCCTGGAGGTCATCCTCTCCGCGGAAATCAAGGAGCTGCGCGATATGGTAGCCTCCTCCCGGGGCATGCTCCACCAGCAGGAGCTCCTGGCCACCATGCAGCTCAAATCCATCCAGAAAACGGGGCTCGTCCGCTATGATGCCTTCGAGGAAACCGGCGACCGCCTTTCCTTCTCCCTCACTCTCCTGGACGGCAACAACAACGGCATCCTTCTCTCCTCCCTTTCCGGGGAAGAAACAGCCCGGATTTACTGCAAGCAGATCCAGAACGGCGAATGCCGGGAATCCATCTCCGCAGAGGAAGCGGAAAGCATCCGCCTTGCCCTGAATACTCTCATGCCCGATGTGGCAGCCCGTGCAGCCGAAGCAGCGGCTCAGGCCTCCGACGAAGGAAATCAGAAACCCTCCGACTTCCTTTACGGCGCAGCCTACGGAGCCTATGACGAAGAACCGGCCCCCGAGCCGGAACAGACCCCGGCAGCCAACTCCGCCCGTCCGGACAGACACAAAATCGATATGAAATAAAAGAAGAACGCTGTGAAATTCCTTTCACGGCGTTTTTATCATTTTCACGGCAGAAATCCTCGGAATCCGCCGCTTGATGTGACTTATGGTCATATTTATAGTATAATAATAATGAATACGGTATTCCGGGAACCGCCCGGACAAAACGAAGCGAAATGACAACAGGAAAAGCGGGAAATAAGATATGATCAGAAAAGAAGAAAACGGTTCCGTATCCTTCTCCTTTGCAGCGGAGGAATGGAAAAAAATCAAGTACGGCTTATGTGCAGCAGGGGCCGTTGCCGTCCTCGCCGCAGGCGCCGGCATCTACTCTGCTGCATCCATGGCCTCTCTCCGTTCCGAGAATGAGCTCTACCGGAACCAGCTCAAGATGGCCGAAGAAAAAATGGAAGGCCTTGAGGAAAAGACCCAGGCCGTGGAAAAGCTCTCCAATGAGCTCCGGGACATGCTTAAGGGCAATACAGCCTCCCCGGCTCCGATGTCCGAATCCGGCGACGGCGGACAGGGCGGTCAGGGCGGCGGCTCCACCGTACCCGACCGGGCAGGCACAGCCGATCCCCATCAGGCAGGCAGCGGACGCACAGCGAAAACCGCTTCTGCGGCAGCGGAAGTGGACACCCCCGGCGATCTTCTCCGGGAAATGCGCAGGCTCGATGAAAGACTGGACACCCAGCTCAAAATGATGATGACCCTCCGGCAGCAGCTCATGAGCAATACCTATACCGCCGCAGCAGCTGCCATACAGGCAGACTCCGATACCCCGGATATCTGGCCCGTAAGAGGAGAAGTCTCCAGCACCTTCGGCTTCCGTCAGAGTCCCGGCGGCATCGGCTCCACCTACCATGAAGGCATCGATATTGCCGGCGACTACGGCACCCCCATCGAAGCCACCGCGGCCGGCACCGTTACTCAGGCAGGCTGGGTCTCCGGCTACGGCTACCTGGTCGAGGTCAAACACGACAGCGGCATCGTCACCCGCTACGGCCACAACTCCGCTATCGTCGTCAGCGTAGGCCAGCATGTCAGCCAGGGAGATATCGTCGCCCTCATGGGCAGCACCGGCAACAGCACCGGCCCCCACTGTCACTACGAGGTCCGCATCAACGGCGAATCCGTAAACCCGAGCTATTTCCTCCCCTGATGGAGAAACAGAAAACAAAACCCGCAGGCTCCCGCAGAGGGAGCTTTTTTCATGGGAAAACGGAAATGAGAAGCAGCCATTTTGAAAAGCAGTCCAAATTCTCCGTATTTCCGGATCAATCTGTTTTCTGTCCGAAATTTTCCGGGAATATTTATTTTTCTCTTTTTTAGTCTGCAGAATGAACAATATCTCCCGGTTTCGTTCTTTCATTTTCTCCGCTTGACTTTATTCTGCAAATACGTTACCTTATGAAGAATAATTATACAATTGTCCGAAGACGGAAAAATCAGCAGCATATACGCTGTATGCGCTGCTGTTTTTTTCCGTCTTTCCTTTTGCAGGAAGCACTGCGGTGCAGGACAGGAAAGGAAGGTATTATGCCTGCTGAAAAAAAATCATTGCTCAACCGTTTCCTGAACGGGGTGGAGATCGTCGGGAATAAGCTCCCCGATCCGGTCTCCCTGTTTATTATCCTTGCGCTCATCACGGTGGCGCTCTCCGCCGTACTGGGTGCCATGGGTGTGGAGGCGGTCCATCCCGGCACGGGAAAGACCATCAAGGTCATCAATCTCTTCTCTGTTGACGGCTTCCGCATGATGTGGGGCAAAGCAGTCTCCAATTTTGCCACCTTTGCTCCTCTCGCTATGGTACTGGTATGCGTCATCGGCGCAGGCTGTGCGGAAAAGAGCGGTTTTCTCGCAGCGTTCATGCAGAAAATGCTCGGCGGTGCCTCCAAGGCCTTTGTAACCTTTGTCATCATCTTCATCGGCATTAACGGAAACGTTGCCGGCGATGCGGCGTTCGTCGTCCTGCCTCCGGTCGCTGCGGTGATTTTCCTCAGCATGGGACGTCATCCGCTGCTGGGCATCTTCTGTGCCTATGCGAGCGTGGCCGCCGGTTTCTCCGCAAACCTGATGCTCGGCATGACCGACTCTCTGGCCTACGGCTTCACCGAAGCGGCAGCCCGCATGATCGACCCGACCTATGCGGCTTCCCCGGCCATCAATTACTATTTCATTGCCGCTTCCTGCATCGTTCTTTCTATTGCCGGAACCTATGTGACGGAAAAGATTATGGCCCCCCGTTTTGCGGGAGCCGACCTGTCCAAGTATGAACTGGATGAAGAGCTGACCCGCATCACCCCGGAAAAGAACCGGGCTGTCAATAAGGCTCTTCTGGCTACACTGGCCACCCTCGTGGTTCTCGCCCTTCTCTGCATCGGTGATCATCCGATCCTGGGCGACCCCAAGACCGGCTCCATCATGGCCAATTCTTCCCCCTTCATGCAGGGCATTATCCTTCTGGTCACGATCGTTCTCTTCGTACCGGGCTGTGTATACGGCTTTGCCGTCGGAAAATATAAAAACGATAAGGACCTCTTTGCCGATATTTCCCTGGCTTTCAAGGATATTTCCTCCTACATCATTCTGTGCTTCTTCTGCGCACAGTTCACCAACTATTTCGCCTGGTCCAACCTGGGCGCTATCCTGGCCATCAAGGGTGCGGCATTCCTCCAGTCCATGAACTTTACCGGCATGCCCCTCGTTATCGGCCTTGTCATCGTTGCATGCATCGTCAATATTTTCATCGGTTCCGCCTCTGCCAAATGGGCCATTCTGGCGCCGGTCATGGTGCCCATGATGATGCTTCTCGGCTACGACCCGGCCCTGACGCAGGCTGCCTACCGCATCGGCGACTCCATCACCAACCCGATTTCCCCGCTCTTCACTTACTTCCCGCTGGTACTGGGCTATGCGAAGCTCTATGAAAAGGAAACCGGCTTCGGCACCATCGTCGCCAATATGCTGCCCTATTCCATGACATTCTTCCTCATCTGGTGCTGCCTCCTCGGCATCTGGGTATTCTTCGATATTCCCCTCGGCCCCGGCGGCCCGATTCATCTGTAATCTGTACTATCGGAAAGGGACGGATTTCCCGTCTCTTTTTCATGAAAGGAGTTTTTATGAATTTCAAAGAAGAAGCGGAGCAGCTGTCCCCGTATATCCGGGATATGCGCCGTTATTTCCATCAGCACGGCGAGCTGTCCTTCCGGGAAAAGGAAACCACCGCCCGTATTGCAGAGGAGCTCGCACCTCTCGGCTATGAAATCACTACGTTCCCCGATTATTTCGGCCTTATTGCCGTACTGAAGGGATCCGCAGAGGGGAAGACCGTTCTCCTCCGGGCCGACATTGACGCCCTTCCCATCCGGGAAGAAACCGGTGCTCCCTTTGCCAGCGAAACGGAGGGCATCATGCACGCCTGCGGCCATGACTGCCATACGGCCATGCTTCTCGGCGCGGCAAAGCTCCTCGCTGCCCACCGGGAAGAAATCCCCGGCACGGTGATGCTCCTTTTCCAGTCCGCCGAGGAATCGGGCCACGGTATGCAGTACTATCTCGATCATCACTGCCTGGATGCCGCCGATGCCGCTTTCGGCTTCCACATGTCGCCGGACATTCCCAAGGGCACCATTTCCATCGATGACGGTCCGCTCATGGCCTCCTGCACGGATTTCCGCTGCATCGTCCGCGGCGCAGCGGCTCACGGCTCCACACCCCACCTCGGCCATGACGCCATTGTCGCAGCCAGCAGCATCCTCCTCAATATCCAGACCATTGTCTCCCGCCTCAATAACCCCCTCAGCCCTCTGGTGGTCACTGTCGGCATGGTCCGCGGCGGGAAGCAGTTCAATATCATCTGCGATGAAGTGACCATGGAAGGCACCATCCGCAGCTATGACCGGGAAATGTCCCGCAGAGCGCCGGAGCTTTTCCGGGAAATCGCGGAAACTACCGCAAAGGCCCTCGGCTGTCAGGCAGAATTCATTCCCGTTTCCTTCGAACCGGTCACAGCCAATGAGCATCCGGCACTGACCGAAACAGCCCGCCGCGCTGCGGTCTCCCTTTTCGGCGAATCCATCCTGCGCAGCAATCCCCGCTCCATGGGCTCGGAAGACTTCTCTCTCCTGATGGAAAAGGTTCCTTCCGTATTTGCCCGGGTCGGCGTCCGCGATGAGGCAGCCGGCATGACCTGGCCGCTCCATTCGAAAAATTTCTGCCCCGATGACAGCATCCTCTGGCACGGAGCCGCTCTCCATGCCCAGTTTGCGCTGGATTTTCTCAGCGGGAAAGGAAATCAATAATGGACTACAAAGCACTGGCACTCGAACAGAAAGAATATATCATCGGACTGCGCCGCTGGTTCCATGCACACCCGGAACTGGGCACGCAGGAAATCCATACCACGGCGCGCATCGTTGAAGAGCTCCGCGCCGACGGCATTGAGGTGGAAACGTTCCCGGACATCACCGGCTGCATCGGCACCCTCCGCGGCGGCCGTCCCGGCAAGACTGTCATGCTCCGCGCCGATATCGACGCCCTTCCCATCCAGGAAGCAGACCTGACAAAACCCTATGCCTCGCAGAATCCGGGCGTCATGCACGCCTGCGGCCACGACTGCCACACCGCCATGCTTCTCGGCGCTGCCAGAATCCTTGCCGCCCACCGGGAAGAAATCCCCGGTACGGTCAAATTCATTTTCCAGATGGCGGAAGAAATCGGTGCGGAAGCCCGGCGCTATGTGGAAAAGGACTGCCTGAACGGCATTGATGCCATCTTCGGGATGCATATCTGGACCCTGCTCCCGTCAGGCCGGTTCAACATGGAAGACGGCCCCCGCATGGCCTCCAGCGACCGCTTCACCATCCGCATTCACGGACAGGCTGCCCACGGCAGTGCACCCCATCAGGGAAAGGATGCCGTTCTCGCCGCCGCAGCGGTCGTGATGGCCCTCCAGTCCCTTGTGTCCCGTGTAAACGATCCGCAGAATACCTTTGTCCTCACCACAGGCGTTATGAACGGCGGCACCCGGGACAACATCATCGCTCCGGAAGCAGAACTGATCGGCACCACCCGTACCTTTGACAGGGAATTCCGCAAGACCGTTCCGGACCTCATCAGGAAGACCGCCTGCGCCGCTGCCGAAGCCTACGGCTGCACCGCAGAACTGGACTATTTCTTCGGTCCTGCCCCGGTCGTCAATGAGCACCATGAGCTGAACGAAATCGCCCGCAATGCCGCAAAAGATATCCTCGGCAGCGATGCTCTCATTCCTATGGATCGCCAGATGGGCGCGGAAGATTTTTCCACCTATATGGAACACGTTCCCGGCCTCTTCGGTTTCCTCGGATGCCGCAATGAAGCCAGGAAAGACACCGCCTCGCCTCATCATTCCACCACCTTTGATGTGGACGAGGATGTCCTCCCCTACGGCACTGCCATTACCGTGCACTTTGCCATGGACTATCTGAATCAGAAATAAAAACTTCGGAAAGAAGCAGAAAACACAAAATCCGTATCCCGCCGTTTGGTGAGATACGGATTTTTATGCATCGGAAAATGCCCTTCCGGTCATTCCTCCTCCAGGGTGAATTTCCAGGCGCAGTGGCAGGTGCTGTCCGTGATTTCCGGATAGCAGGAAATATATTCGCAGCGGATGCGCGGATCAATGGCGCGGGCAAAGCCGCCGTATTCCACGATGCCTACCGACAGGCAGGGATGGAAGGGCATACCCTTCCGTTCCCGGGCGTGCTGCACCCGGCAGGACAGCGTCCGGTAGATGAGAGCCGGGCCGTCCCGGTAGATTTCCTCCCGGTTGATATTCCCGTACAGACGGAAACGGAGCGCCTTTTCCAGGCCGTCCAGCCCGGGGCGGTCGGAAAGCCCCAGAAATTTCCGGATTTTCATGGCCTCGATGACCGTAAATTTCTCCCAGATTTCCACGTCATGCTTCATGGCCGTGTCCATGCCGAACGCCTTTTCCACGGACTGGAACCATACGCCGTCCATGGCCAGCCAGTTCTTCGCATAAATTTCAATCAGCTCGATGAGCTTTTCCTTCGGCAGTGCCGCCAGTCTTTCCTTCTGTTCCGGTGTCATGGTGTCCTCCTTTTCCTGCTCCCTGCTTTTTTCTTCATTATACCAGAAGAAATCCCCTGCCCGGGAAAATCCTCTCCGCCTTCCCGGCCTGCCTCTCATCCAAAAACAGCCCCCGGAACATTCGCCGGGAACTGTCTGATTCTGCTGTATTTCCTACCGCAGGCTGTCTATGTACCGTTCCAGCAGGTCCGGGAGAAGCGCATTGCCCGGAAGATGCGGCGCCAGGGAAAGGAAGCGGAGACTGTAGTCCTTGTCCGCCCCGGCGGGAGCCTCCCTGGGGAATATGGCCCAGACCTCCTTCACCGGCCGGGCATCCCGCAGGCTTTCCTTTTCCGGCAGATCCCGGTAAAAGGGCGTATTCATATCCCGGTACGCATTGATCTGCGCGCGGAGACTCTGACTGCGGGCCTCATTCTGCCACAGGAAGAGAAGATCCCTGTACTTGAAATCCGCCACCAGACTGCCGCAGTACAGACCGGCCCGGTAGTAATCGAGGCGCAGGTCCGGCGTGCGGTGGGGATTGTTGCTGTAGAGGGGCGCCGTATCCCGGTTCGTTTCCGCCGAGCTTCCCGGGACGGACGCATCATAGATAAGACGCACCGTTTCATCTGCCCGGGCAAAGGTGAGGACCGTGCCCGGCTCAAGAACGGACAGGCGGTACTTCCCGTCCTCCTCCGTGACGGAAACCCCTTTCTCCAGCTCCCATCCTCCGGCGGTCAGCGCCTTAGTGAACTGGAGGAATCCCCAGAGCTCATAAAGCTTGTCCGTCCGCTTCCACCGGAACTGGTAAAAGGAGGAAATTTCCATGCTCTGCGCAGGATGCTCCAGATTCTTCCGGAGACGGTACAGGACGGAATAGCGGGGATCGCGGTAGACCGCAGCGGGGATTTCCGCCGGAAGACGGCTGTCCGCTTCCGCAAACCACGGCACGGAGGCAATTTCCCGGATGCGTCCCCGGAGAAGAAGCGCCTCCTTCCGGAACCGCTCCATCTGCGTCAGGGCCTCCCTGCCGATGCGGTATTCCTGATTGCGCTGCCACGCCCCGAGCTCCTTCTGCCGGGCTTCCAGGCGGGCGGCGTGTTTTCCCATTTCCCGAAGGAAGGAAAGAAGACTTCTGTCGAGGGAAAGGAGGAGCGCTTTCACGAAACGGTTTTCCGGGACATTCCGGGTCAGTCCGGTGAAAAGAGCGCTTTTCCGGCCTGCTGCGGCCTCCCTTTCACTGCCGGGACGGATCCGTCCGGGACAGCTTCCCCGGTAAAGCTTCCGGGAAAGAATCAGATGGACATTGGCGCTCCGGGACAGCTCATCCAGCGCGGAAAGGACCTGCCGGGAATGCGACTCCAGCGTATAGAACCGGAGCAGCAGATCCGAGGAAAGCCCCAGTGCCGTATCGGACGCCCGGGAAAGATGAATCGTACGGCGGATGAAATCAAAGGAAAGATTCCGGATTTCCCCGGCGAGCTCATCCCGCATATCCTGCCAGCTCTGCTTTTCCAGATACCGCGGCGTGATTTCCATGAGACCGTGATACACCTGCCCCCGGCCCTCCACCGTGAGGACATAGCAGCCGGGCACCAGCGGAAAATCCTTTCCGGAAAAGAGAAGCACCGCCTCATTCCTTCCCGGACGGAGCCAGGTCTGCCCGTCCTCCCGCTCGGCGCCGGGAATGGAAACGATATCCAGACCGTCCATGGTGAAGCGGAAATCCCGCGGCCCTTCAAAGCGAAGGTAAATATCTCCGTTCTCCTCCATGGTCATCCCCGGCTGCGCGGGAAGCTCTTCTCCCGCTTCGGCGAAATCCGTAAAGGCCCGGGTGATCTGATCGGGCTTTCTCCCGAAAAAGAGGCGGAAAGGATACTCAGAGGGTGTAATCATAGAGCTTCAGCTCCCTTGCCTTGGCGGCGAGAACCGCCCGGGCTTCCCCGAAGGAAGAAAGATCCCGGTACTTCTCCAGAATGTCCGGAATGGCTCCCTCCGTCTCTCCCCGGTCATTTTCGGAAACAAGCGCGGACAGCTGCTGGAAAGAACCGCGGAGCTTCGTCAGGATGCGCTGCACCACCTGTGCGTCCAGCCCGTCCCGGCGGGAGAAATCCCGGCTGCGGGGAATATTTTCCAGATAAGCCCCCATCTGCACCGCTACGCGGAAGCCGATTCCGCCGGCAAGCCCGCTCCCGCGGAGCGCATCATTCAGATCATCCAGCAGAGCAAGCTCCCGCTCCGTCGGAAGCGGACTGTCCTCCCGGAGGAATGAGAAGAAGGTTTCCGCAGAAACTTCCGGACAGGACGGCATGGCCTTCCGCTTCAGCCGGGCCAGGTCGGAGAAACGGCCCTGCCGGAGTGTAATCACATTCGCCCGGTCCAGAATCTTGTCAGAGAAGCGGTACGTCGATTCATCCACATTCACCGTTCCCGTGAAAAGCACATTCCGCCCGATACGGATCTGCGGAGGATAATCCGCAGAATTGTACAGCCGGGGAGCCAGCGCGGGATTGTAGAGAGTAAGGACAGGGTCCTCCTTTTCCAGAATGGAAATGAACTGGGCGAAATAATGCTCCGCCCGGGCCAGATTCATTTCATCGAAGCAGACCAGCCAGAGCTTTTCCGGATGGCGCTCCGCTTCCCGGAGGAGCTCCGCCAGCCCCGTACCGGCACTGCAGTACACCTGCCGGTTCATATCGGCATAGCCCAGAAGATCGCTGTCATCCATCCAGGACGGCCGCACCGCCAGGACGCGCACCTGCTCCTTCGGCAGCCCCAGTGCCTTTGCATACAGGCGGACAAGCCCGGACTTTCCCGTGCCGCTCATCCCTGCCAGAATCGTCAGCCGGGACGATTTCAGGGAAACATGGAAATTGATCAGATCCTTCCGGCTGTAAAGCAGTCCCGATGCTTCCGCCGCATCGGAAAGGCGCCGGAGGAAATCCTCCTCCGTGAAAGTCTTTTCCGCAGGGATTTCCGTTTCTCCTGCAGGCTCCGGCCCCTTCTTTCCTTCCGGCGCCGTGTCCCTGCCGCCGGCTGTCCTTTCCTCGCCGGACACTTTCTCCTTTGCGGATTCCTTTTCCTTCAGCCCGGTAAACTTCTCTTTCCCCGGCTTTCCTTTTCCCGCGTCCTTTTCCGGGACCTTCGCCGGCTTTTCCTCCGGCTCCGCTTCGGACTTCCCGTCCGGCTTCTCTTCATCATCCGCTTCCGCTGCAGCGGCAAGAACGCCGGAAATCATTTCCCCGGGAAGAAGACTGTCCCACTTTCCCCGGGAAGAAGACAGCAGAATCGGCTCCTCTGCGGACGCAAAGGGATTGTGCTGCACCCCCAGCTCCCGCAGGATATCCTCATCTGCCGGCACAGGACGGAGATTCGCCCGCAGATCGGACAGGAACCTCTCCGGCACGAACCACAGCGGCGAATGGCTGCACCGCACGATATGCGCCGACAGCCCCGACCCCTTCAGATCGACCCTGCCGTACCCCAGAGCATGGCCGTTCTTTGTACGGAAATATGCCCCGCCCTCGCGGATGACCATCCCGTCGAAAGCATCATCGGAAAAAGGAGCGAAAACAATCCAGCTTCCCACCTTCCCTTCCAGATTCTGCGCCGCCGCCACGATGACCCGCGGAGCGGTCTCATTATTCCAGTATTTCTTCGACAGCCCCGGAAGCGGCTTCCCCGACAGGATATGGTGGCAGAACTTGTTGATATCCCCGCCGAAAATGGGATTTTCTCCCGTTCCGAATGCCGGTACGGGGTAATAATCCCGATCCTCATCCATGCCCGGAACGGCGCTTTCCTTCTGCACATCCTCCATGATGAAATACTTATTGTTCTTGATGCCCGGCGTAAAGGAAACGAACCCGTCTCCCAGCGTCTCCCGCAGATGCGCCAGTGCATCCGCCTCCCCGCGGAGCGTATTGAATCCGAATCCGATCCGGCTCATGAAGCCGGTGAAGCCGAACCGTTTCGCCTCCCGGAATTCTTCGGGAAGCACCGACACGGGATCGGCAAAAAAGCGGTAGTCCTTCGCCCCCGACTGGGGTACGGAAGACTTCACCACCGGGCGGATGCGGCCCAGGATTCGCCCCGGCGCCGTCCGCTGCATATCCGTATTTTCATTTTTCTGCATACTGCAACCTCCGTGAGATCCACTCACTTTCAATATGGCCGGAGGGAGGAGGATTTTCCGAAGCAAAAAAATCCCCGAATCTTTTCAACGTGCTCTCTCTTCACGGCCGAACCGCATGATGCCATGCCTGAAAAGCGGAAAAGGAAATCTGAATTTCCCGCCGTCCGCTGCGGCTGAAAAACCGTCCCGAGAACCCTTCTCGGACCGGCATAGGCAGACCCGGAGACACCGTCCCGCCGCTCCGTCCGTTCCGAAGACGGAGTGCCTGCCCCTCTATTGTAATCCATTCCCCGTGCCCGAAAAAGAGAGGAAATAAAGGAAACCGCTCTTCCGAGCCGGCCGCCGCAGACATCTCCGCTTCCCCGGACCCGAAAGAAAAATCCCGGAAAAAATTTTCTTTTTTCCCTTGCTTTTTTCCGAAAAACTTGGTATGATAATCAAGTCATGAAATTACGGCAACTGCACAGGGGCATAGCGCAATTGATAGAGCAACGGTCTCCAAAACCGTAGGTTGGGGGTTTGAGTCCCTCTGCCCCTGCCAAACACATGGCCCAATAGCTCAGCTGGATAGAGCACTTGACTACGAATCA
>ENA-UEQO01003263-UEQO01003263.1-human-gut-metagenome-genome-assembly--contig:-NODE-3263-length-12888-cov-4.119038_pt1 | contig 12888 bp, 10 predicted proteins | sample MGYA00242938_ERZ507940 | MGnify/ENA primary metagenome ERZ507940 (study PRJEB26167, sample SAMN06115517) | human gut metagenome | host: Homo sapiens | place: China:Chongqing | collected 2014-12-03... | reverse complement strand
ATAAAGAAAAAAACACGAGAATTGAAAAAATCGGACAAAAAGAATATTTGAAAATTTAAAGACAGTGGAAAAGTATAATAGACGGTATAGATAAGAGATACAAGTGCGTCAGATATTGAAGGTAATGTAGTAGATACACATATGTCAGATATTGAAGGTAACGCATTATATACACATATGTTAGATATTGAAGGTAATGCAGTAGATACACACATATGTCAGATATTGAAAGTAATGCAGTAGATACATATATGTTACATATTAAAGGTAAGGCAGGTGATACAAGTATGACAGATAATCTATGTAAAACAGATAATATGATTACATTAGATATTATAAAAATAGAACATCTAAATAAAAGCTTTGGCGATGTCCAGGCAGTTAATGACTTAAGCTTCAGAGTAAAGAAAGGTGAGCTGTTTGCATTTTTAGGTGTTAATGGTGCAGGTAAAAGTACAACAATTTCCATAATATGCGGTCAGCTTCGCAAAGATAGCGGTCGTGTCTGGATAAAAGATAAAGATGCAGACTGCGCAGGAAATGAAACTAAAAGAATGTTGGGCGTTGTGTTTCAGGAAAGTGTTCTTGATAAGCCGCTTACAGTCAGGGAAAATCTTAAAAGCAGGGCTGCTTTATATGGAATTACTGGAAAAGCATTTAAAAAAAGACTTAATGAACTTAAAGAGCTGCTTGACTTTGGCGATTACATAGATAGACCAGTTGGAAAGTTGTCAGGAGGACAGAGAAGAAGAATAGATATTGCGCGTGCATTGCTTCACAGACCAGAGATACTAATTCTTGATGAACCGACAACAGGACTTGACCCACAGACAAGACTTCTCATATGGAATGTTATTGAAAAGCTTCGTATCAATGAGAAGATGACAGTATTTCTTACAACACATTATATGGAGGAGGCTGCCAATGCCAGCTATGTTGTTATTCTTGACAAAGGAAGAATTGTCGCAGAGGGAACACCGCTTGAGTTAAAGAACGAATATGTCAGGGATACGATATCGCTGTATGGCGTTACAGAGGATGAGGTTAAGTCACTTGGAAACGAATATAGAAAAATACGCGATGGTTATAGCATTCAGGTTAAGAATACTCTTGAAGCGACAAGACTTATTGTAGAACATCAGGAGATATTCCGTGATTATGAGGTTACAAAAGGTGGTATGGATGATGTATTTCTTGCCGTAACCGGAAAAATGCTGGGAGGTGGACAGTAATGAGAGAAGTAGCTGTGCTTGTAGACAGAAATCGTAAATTATTTTTTAAAGATAAGGGAATGTTATTTTCATCAATGATAACTCCTTTAATTCTTATAGTTTTATATGCTACATTTTTAGCAAAGGTTTATAAGGACTCTTACACTTCTGCATTTAATAATATGATTGAATTGTCAGATAAGATGATTAATGGGGCGGTGGCAGCACAGCTTTCCGCGGCACTTATTGCAGTGAGTTGTGTGACAGTTACATTTTGCGTTAATCTGACAATGGTACAGGACAGGGCAAATGGAACAAGGAGAGATTTTGATGTATCACCTGTCAGCAGGTCAAAGATATACATAGGATACTTCCTGTCAACAGTAGTGAATTCACTTATGGTCAACAGTTTTGCACTTGTATTATGTCTGCTTTATGTATTAAAAATGGGCTGGTATATGAGCTGTCTGGACGTGATTTTGGTTATTGTGGATATGGTTATTCTGGTGCTTTTTGGAAGTACACTTTCAAGCATTATAAGTTATCCGTTAAAGACACAGGGACAGTTATCTGCGGTAGGAACGATTGTAAGTGCAGGGTACGGCTTTATATGTGGTGCTTATATGCCTATTTCTAATTTTAGTGAAGGCTTACAGAAGGTGTTGTCATATCTTCCGGGTACATATGGTACATCATTAATTAAAAATCATATGTTAAATGGTGTATTTAAGGAAATGTCAGATATAGGTCTGCCAGAAGAAGTAATTACGTCCATAAGGGATACACTTGACTGCAATCCCGTATTCAGAGGACACGTTGTAAATGTATGGCAGATGGGAATTATTATGGCTGGAAGTATAGCTGTTTTTGGAATAGTGTATCTTATTCTAATAAAGGTCCGTAAGAATTAATTCCACTTGAAAAGCTGTATACATATGACAGGGAAGAACAGACGTGGAGATTTGAATAGCCAGCAATAAAATATTATTATGGTATTGCATTAAAATAGTGTGGCAGAGTATAGTATTAAGCATAATACATAAGGAGACAGATGTAATGGAGAACAGTTACAGGTATTTTAAGAATGACCAGTGTAAGTATTACCCTTGCCATAAGATAGAAGAAGGGCAGGATTTTAACTGCCTTTTTTGTTATTGTCCTATGAATTGTTATACTGATTGTCTGGGAACGCCGAATTATATAACAAGAGATAGTGGCAGACGGATAAAGGATTGTACGAATTGTACATTTCCGCATATTCCTGAGAATTATGATCATATAATACAATTTTTATCAAAGAAGATGAGATAAAGGATAAGAAATACGATGAAGAAAGCTATTTTAATTGTAAGTTTTGGAACAACTTATACAGATACAAGAACTAAGAATATTACAGCTATTAAGCAACAGGTAAGTATGCTTTATCCGGATACAATTGTAGAAGAGGCAGTATCAAGCACAATTGTAAGAAAGCATATGCAGGAGAAGGAACATATTAATGCGAAAAGTCCGCTTGAGGCACTTATAAGCTTAAAAGAGCAGGACGTAACACAGGTTGTTGTATTTCCAACACACGTAATAGACGGAATTGAGAATAACCAGATGAAAAATGAAGTAGAGGAGTGCAGGCATTTATTTAATAAGGTAGTTGTAGCTGATGCTCTTTTGGCAAATGCTGATGATTATATAGATGTTGCCAAGGCTTTGTGGGAGTCGTTAAAAGAGCTTACTGGTAATTCAGTATTGATATTTATGGGACACGGAACAGAGCATATGGCTGACAGCAGTTACAGGGTAATGGAACAGGCGTTAAGGGAATACGCAGGAAAGCCTGTATATATCGCAACAGTTGAGGGAAAGAGAACAATTCAAGATGTAATTAACGATATGAGGGAAGAAGGAATTGTCAATACTGGCGTTTTTCTTGCACCACTTATGTTAGTTGCAGGCGACCACGCTAATAATGATATGGCAGGAGATGATGAGTCATTTGCCACTATATTAAAAGCTAATGGATACACACCACAATGTGTTATAAAGGGTATAGGTGAATATCCAGCAGTACGTCAGGTGTATTTATCACATTTGCAAAAGGCAGTTAAAGCATTAGAAAATGTATCAGATACAGATAATTTGCCTGATAAAAAGAGTGGAATATTATATGGCATTGGAGTGGGTACAGGCAATCCTAAGCAGATGACATTACAGGAACTGGAAGTGATTAAGTCGTGCGATTTAATAGTTATTCCAGCAGTATCCAAGGAAGAATGTTATGCGTACCGCATAGCAGAGCAGGCATGTAGTGAAATTTCCACGAAGCCAGTTTTGTGTATGCCGTTTCCTATGATTAAGGATGAGGGAAAGCTTGAAATCTCACATAATAAAATATATGAAGCGATTGAGGAATATCTGTATCAGGGTCAGAAGGTCGGGATGATTACAATAGGTGACCCAAGCATATATTCTACATATATGTATATGCATAAGCGTGCGATGGTTAATGGATGGAGGACTGAGATAATAAGCGGAGTTCCGTCATTTTGTGCTGTTGCGGCAAGGCTTGGCATATCTTTAGGTGAGAAGGGCGAAGAGATACATATTATTCCATCATCAGATAATATAGAGAATACATTTTCATATAACGGAACACTTATATATATGAAGTCAGGAAGAGGTCTTAAGCAGTTAGTTAAGGCACTGCGTGCAAAACAGGAAGCAGGAGAAATGTATGAGATAAATGCAGTATCTAACTGTGGAATGGATAGTGAAAAAGTATATCACAGCCTTGAAGAACTTGAAAATGCTGATGTATATCTCACAACCGTTATAGTAAAAAGAAAAAAGAAAAACAATTGAAATTAATAATTGCATTTCTAGTAATAATATGAAATAATGAACGCTGGATAATATCCAGATGATAACGTAATAGTCACTGTAAGCGAAGTACGATAAGTATTTCAGGGAATCAGGTGTGAATCCTGAACAGTTCCGCTGCTGTATACAGGGAGGCGATATCCATTAATGCCACTGGAAGAAGCTTGATATTAATATAAGCTTATTCTGGGAAGGCGGATATTGCTTATGATCTGTGAGTCAGAAGACCGGCTTACAGGCAGAGTCATAATAGTCGTTGCGAGAACAACAGACTATTGTTTTTTATGCAATAGGAAATTTCGATAGAAATTCCAGATTGTTAAGACACATATGTGTCTGTTCCTTTTCTGCTGATAATAACGTAATCATCAAGCACTTCATAAGAAAAGAAAAGGAGAATGAAAATGAAGAAAAAGAGATTTCTGTCACTTCTGCTCACAATCGTAATGCTTGTGTCTACACTTGCAATGAGTGGATGTGGAACAGGAGAAAAGTCAGCTAATGGTAACTATGATGGAGAACTTGTGTATGACCATTCAATGGAATTAGAGTATGCAAAGCTTTTCTCTGTAGATTATTACAAGGGCGGTTATAAGCTTATTACAATAACTAACAGAGATGAAGATACAGCAATTGTATCTAAGCAGTCAAAGCTCTTACTTGTTCCAGAGGGAATGTCTACACCATCAGGAATTGATTCTGACACTGTAGTATTAAATGCACCTGTAACTAATATGCTCGTATCATCTACACCAGTTACATCGCTTATGAATGCGAGTAACTGTCTTTCAGGCATAAGCCAGGTTACTTATGATAAGAAATCGTGGTATATAGATGCGGTTAAGCAGGCATTTGATGATGGCAAGCTTACTTATGTTGGCGATTACAAAGCCCCTGATTATGAAACAATAATAGCAGGTGCACCAACACTTGCAATATTCTCAACAATGCTCACAAGCGTTCCAGATGTAGCAGAGAAGTTAAAGGAATTAGGAATTAACTATATATTAGACCAGTCTACATATGAAGACCATCCATTAGGAAGAGTAGAATGGGCTAAGCTTTATGCAGCACTTTGTGATAAAGAAGAGTCTGCAACACAGATGTATAATGCACAGGCAGCATATGTAAATGCTCTTTCAAAGGCTGAAAATACAGGTAAGTCAGTTGCAGTATTCTACATTACATCTAAGGGCAAGCTTTATGTAAGAAATGCAGGAGATTATCTTGCACAGATGGTAAATATAGCAGGTGGTAATTATGTATTCTCTGACCTTAATACAGATAAGACAGGAACACAGGAGATGGGTATCGAAAGCTTTTATGAGAAAGCCAAAGATGCAGATTATGTAATCTATGTATGGAATCTTGGCGGTAAGCCATCAACACTTAGTGATTTCACAGGTTATAACAGTGTTCTTTCTGATTTAAAGGCTGTTAAAGATGGAAATGTATGGTGTACAACACCTGATTTCTTCCAGATTGCAGATACAATCGGAAGTATGATTAATGATATTAACCTTATGTTAAATGCTGATGCTGATACAACAGAGCTTACATATTTAAAGAAGTTAAAATAAAATGATGAGTGGGGTATACTCACTTAAAAAATCTATTTATAATTTTGCCAATTAATTAGGTGATTGCGAAACTCGTAAAAAGTTACAAATAACAATCAATTTTGCTGAGTTTCGCAAACGCTTATTGCTAATTAATATCAGAATGGAGAAAATATGCAGATAAAACAGATGCTCCGCTACCAGCTTGTATATATACTGCTTGCAGTATTACTTGTTGTGGCGGTTATATTAAATATTAATACAGGCAATATCCATATATCTCCTGCGAGAATTTTCAGAATTATATTCTTAAAGGGTGATATGGGAACACCTGAATACAATATTATCTGGAAAATACGACTTCCACGATTATGTATGGCGGCTATTTTGGGCGGTGCTTTGTCTTTATCAGGCTTTTTGTTACAGACATTTTTCAGAAATCCAATAGCAGGACCATTCGTGCTTGGTATTTCATCTGGTGCGAAAATGTTTGTTGCAATCACAATGATATTTCTTTTAAAGTATGTATCAGGTATGCCACTTTGGGCACAGGTTGCAGCGGCATTTGTTGGTTCACTGCTTGCAATGCTTTATGTACTTATATTTGCCAATAAAGTTAAGAGTATGTCTATGCTCTTAGTTGTGGGAATTATGATTAGCTATATATGTTCTGCAATAACAGATATTTGCATTACATTTGCGAATGATTCAGACATTGCCAATCTTACACACTGGGCTATGGGAAGCTTTTCAGGAAGTTCGTGGCCAACTGTAAAGCTTGCAGCTTTTGTTGTGTTCCCAACAGCTATTACTACATTTCTGTTCTCCAAGCCAATCAGTGCATATCTTTTAGGTGAAGGCTATGCCCAGAGTATGGGAATTAATATAAAGTTCTTCAGGGTATGTATTGTACTGCTTTCGAGCCTTCTTTCAGCTTGTGTTACAGCACTTGCAGGTCCTATATCGTTCGTTGGAATTGCAGTTCCACATATTACAAGATTATCACTTAAGACGACAAAGCCGATTGTTACAATCCCTGCAATATTCTTATGCGGTTCGGTGTTTTGTATGTTCTGTGACCTTATTGCAAGAACAATATTCTCACCATCAGAGCTTGCGATAGGAACGGTCACAGCAGTATTTGGTGCACCAGTTGTTATATGGCTTATGGTAAAGCAGAAGAGATAATTGTTGTAAGGAAATGGAAAGTGGAGAAATATATGGAACAGATATATGTACAGACAGAGGATTTAAGTGTAGGCTATCATAAAAAAGTGCTTCTGTCAGATATAGCGCTTAAGGTTAATAAAGGTGAAATCCTCGTATTAATCGGACCTAATGGTGCAGGAAAGTCTACAATAATAAAGAATCTTATAAAGGAAATGAGTCCTATAGGTGGCAATATATATATAAAAGGCAGGGAAATAAGCGATTACACAAGTAAAGAATACGCTAAGACTATGTCTGTTGTGCTTACAGAAAAGATTAAGACCGAGATGATGACGTGCCGAGATGTTGTTGCGATGGGAAGATATCCGTACACTAATTATTTTGGCAGACTTACCAATGAAGATGAACAGATAGTAAATGAGTCATTAAAGAAGGTATCAGCACTTGATATAGCAGATAATGATTTTTCGCAGATTAGTGATGGACAGCGCCAGAGAATTATGCTTGCAAGAGCAATATGCCAGAAGCCTGAGGTCATAGTGCTTGATGAGCCGACTTCATTTCTTGACATAAGACATAAAATTGAGCTTCTGGATATACTGCAGGAGATGGCTGTTAAGGATAATGTCGCTGTTATTGTATCTTTACACGAAATAGAACTTGCGGCTAAGATAGCAGACTATGTTATGTGTGTTGGTGCAGATAGAAAGATAGAATTTGGAAGACCGGAAAAGATATTTACAGATGAACGCATAAGCAGGCTTTACGGAATTACACACGGAACGTATAATTGCATGTATGGAAGTACAGAATTAAAGAAGCCGGAGGGCACACCGAAGGTATTCGTAGCTGGCGGTGCTGGAACTGGAATATTAATATATAGGGAATTACAACGTATTGGTATTGCATTTACAGCAGGGATTCTTTATGAAAATGACTGTGATTATCCGATAGCCAAAGCACTGGCGGCAGATATTGTCACAGAGAAAATGTTTGAGCCTATAGGAAAAGAAACATTAGACAAAGCCTGTAAAAGAATTGATGAGGCAGATTATGTTATAGATACAGGCTGTCCAATCGGCAGTATTAACAGTGCAATGAAAGAATTATTAGATTACGCAGAAAAGAAGAATAAGAGAATTCTTACAAAGCCAGACATAGATACAATGAAATCATTATTCTAAGGAGAATAGATATTATGAAACCAATGGATATTGAAAAAGAGTCATTTGCAATAATAGAGAAAGAACTGACAACTGATATTCCAGCTGAATATAAGCCGGTTGTCAAACGTGTTATTCATACAACGGCGGACTTCTCATACGAAACAAGTATGACATTTTCCAAAGGAGTTATTGAGGAAGCACTTAAAGCTATTAAAGAAGGTGTGGATATTGTTACAGATACCAATATGGCGAAGTCAGGAATAAGCCACAAAATGGCAGAGAAGTTTTCTTGTTCGCTTAATTGTTATATGGCAGACAGTGATGTTGCCAGTGAAGCGGCAAAGCGTGAGGTTACAAGAGCAACAGTCAGCGTGGAGAAGGCGGCAAAGGATAATCCAGACTGTATTATGGTTGTAGGCAATGCGCCAACAGCTCTTATGAGAATAAGAGAGCTTTATGATGAGGGCATATTTGTGCCAAGACTTGTTATTGGAGTTCCAGTTGGTTTCGTAAATGTAGCCAGCGCAAAAGAAGAGATTATAGAAAGCGGAATGTCATATATAGTAGCAAGGGGCAGAAAGGGCGGAAGCAATGTTGCCGCCGCAATTATGAATGCTTTGTTCTATATGGCGGCAGATGATGATAAAGAGTGGCGCAGATGTTAGAAAGATATGTATACAAAAATCAAAAGAAAATGCGTTGCGGATATACAACAGGAACCTGTGCCTGTGCCGCCGCCAAAGCTGCGGCATATATGCTTCTGTCAGGCAGGGAAGTAAAAGAGATTAAAGTGATAACTCCTATGGGAGTATCACTTACACTTCCGGTTATTGACATAGATATTAAAAAGGATAAGGTAATATGTGCAATTAAGAAGGACAGTGGGGATGACCCTGATGTGACTGATGGAATAATGATATATGCACAGGTTGCTTATGCTAAAGATGATATAATGAGCACGATAAATACTGACAGAGTAATTGTAGATGGTGGAATAGGAGTAGGACGGGTTACTAAGAAGGGCTTGAAATGTGCTGTTGGAGAAGCGGCAATCAATCCAGTACCGCTTAAGATGATTAAAGAGGCGGTAGCAGAGGCAGCAGAAAGTTATTCTTATGAGGGAAGTCTTAAAGTTATAATATCAGCACCCAAAGGAGTTGATATTGCCAAGAAGACGTTTAATCCGAACCTTGGAATTACAGGGGGCATATCAATTCTTGGAACAACAGGAATTGTAGAGCCTATGAGTGAACAGGCACTTATTGATACAATTAAGACAGAGATTAATATGCACAAAGCACAGGGGGAGAAAGTATTTCTTGTTGCACCGGGTAATTATGGACAGGATTTTCTGCTTAATACACTTAATATTGAGCTGAAAAGAAGTATAAAATGCAGTAATTATATTGGCGATACCATAGATATGGTGTGTGATTCAGGTGCTAAGGCAATGCTTCTTGTGGGGCATATAGGAAAGCTTGTAAAATTAGGTGCAGGAATAATGAATACACATTCCAAAGTGGCAGACGGACGAATGGAAGTCATGTCAGCCTGTGCAATAAGGGCAGGAGCAGATGCTGATACAGCAGGAAAGATACTTGATTGTATCACGACAGAGGCGGCACTTGAAATATTGAAAAAATCAGACATACTAGAAAAGACTATGTATCAGCTTATGCTTCGTATAGAAGATGTATTACAAAGAAGAAGCGGCGGCAAGATAGTAATTGGAACAATTGTATTTTCAAATGAATATGGAATATTAGGGAAAACACCGGCGGCAGATAAGCTGTTGGAACTTATAAAAAGCAGTTAAAAATCATAAAAAGCAGTTAAATTGTGAATTATGTATGATAGACATAAATTATGAATTAATATAGAGCAGACACAGGAGAATAAATATGGTAAAAATAGTCGGAGCAGGACCGGGAGCGAAGGATTTAATTACAGTCAGAGGTATGCGTATGCTTAATGAAGCGGATGTAATTATATACGCAGGTTCACTTGTAAATGAGGAATTATTAGAGTATGCAAAGAAGGATTGTGAGATATATAACAGTGCATACATGAACCTCAGGGAAGTTATTGATGTGATTGTAAAAGCAGAGGGCGAGGGAAAGAATATAGTGCGCCTTCATACAGGAGATCCGTCATTATATGGTGCAATAAGAGAGCAGATTGAAGAACTTGCCAAATACGGAATTACCTGTGAGATATGTCCTGGAGTGAGCAGTTTTCTTGCTGCCGCGGCGGCAGTTAAGTGTGAGTATACAGTTCCAGATGTAGCACAGACAGTAATTATTACAAGAATGCCGGGAAGAACTCCGGTTCCGGATAATGAGAGCATAGCAAAGCTTGCACAGCATGGCACATCAATGGCTGTATTCTTAAGCTCATCACATTTAGAGGAGCTTAAAGAAGAATTATACAAAGGGGCATTTACACCAGATACACCTTGTGCATTATGTTATAAGGTAAGCTGGGAAGATGAGAAATGCATATGGACAACATTAAAAGACCTTGACAGTGAAGCAAGGAAAGCAGGCATTACAAGAACTGCACTTGTATTGGTCGGGGAATTCCTTGGGGATAAATATAGTTTTTCTAAATTGTATGACCCAGAGTTCACTACGGAGTATAGAAAATGAGGACAATTATAATAACCTTCACACACGATGGTATGAAGTCAGCAATGAGAGCCCGTAAGGCAATGGATGGTGAAGTAATAATATACTGCCACCAAAGATGTGCAGATACTTATAAGAATGAAGCAGTATCATTTGCGGCAGTTGGAAGTGTTATAAAGAGCGAGTTTGCAGTAAGTGACAGAATATTATTTGTGTGTGCCGTTGCAATAGCAGTAAGAACTATAGCACCATATCTTAAAAGCAAGGTTACAGACCCGGCGGTGCTTGTTGAGGATGAGGGCGGAAAGTATCTTATATCACTTCTATCAGGTCATATTGGCGGAGCTAATGAGTGGTGCAGTAAGCTTGCTGTCAAAATAGGTGCAATGCCTGTAATTACTACAGCGACCGATGCAAGAGGAATGTTTGCAGTTGATATATTTGCCACGGAACATAATATGAGAATAGTTAATCCGGTTATGATAAAAGACATATCAGGCAGGATATTAAATAATGAGCCTGTAGGAATAACAGGAGATGATAAATATGAGGGATTGTTAAAAGAAACACAAGAACGCTGGCACGGACAGATTAAATATACCGATAACAGTAATAATGAGTATGAAAGCGGTGTACAGATAATTACAGGCAAAGACGATAAAATAGTATTTAAGCACACATTAAAACTTGTACCACAAGAGCTTGCAGTAGGAATTGGCTGTAAAAAAGGCAAGTCAGCACAAGAAATAGAGCAGGCTGTCAAGAAAACATTTGATAAAGCAGGGCTTTTGCTGGAAGCAATTGCAGTTGTGGCTTCGGTTGACAGAAAAGCAGATGAAACAGGAATAATTGAATTTGCAAGAAAATGGAAAGTGCCATATAAGACATATACGCCTGAATATTTAAGAATTGTTGAAGGTGATTTTGTATCTTCAGCTTTTGTTGAAGAACAGATAGGTGTAGGAAATGTATGTGAGCGCAGTGCGAGTGCTGCGTCTGCTGGTGGAGAAAAGCTTGTAGGAAAGACAGCAGGTAACGGAATTACAGTAGCAATTTACAGAGTGGCACACAAAAATAAGGAGTAGATTATGCTTAAGATAGTAGGTTTTGGAAGCGGAGCAAAAGAGAATATGACATTGGAGGCATCAGCTGCAATAGCCGGTGCTGGACTGATAGTTGGATATACTACATATGTTGATATATTAAGGCAGTATTTTCCAGATAAAGAGTACTATTCAACTAATATGATGCAGGAAAAGGAACGCTGTCAGTATGCAATAGATACAGCTAAAGAAGGAAAAGAGGTAGTGCTTGTATGCAGTGGAGATAGCGGTATATATGGTATGGCAAGCCTTGTATATGAGCTTGCAGAGGATAATCTGGATATTAAGGTTATATCAGGTGTAACAGCCGCAAGCAGTGGTTCAGCCTGCCTTGGTGCACCATTGTCACACGATTTTGCGGTTATCAGCTTAAGTGACTGTATGACACCTTGGGAGCTTATTAAGAAAAGAATAAAGGCGATGGCTGACAGCGATATGGTAATGTGCATATATAACCCATCAAGCCGCAGAAGAAGCGGATATTTAAAGGAAGCCTGCGATATTGTATTAAAGGTACAGTCACCGGATACAGTGTGCGGTTATGTAAGAAACATAGGAAGAGAGAACGAAACTACAGGAATTCTTACATTAAAGGAGCTTGCGGATTTTAAAGCGGATATGTTTACAACAATATACATAGGCAACAGCCATACTAAGGTAATTAATGGGAAAATGGTTACACCAAGAGGATATAAGGTTGTATGAGAAAGACGATAATGCTTTTTGCGGGGACAACAGAGGGCAGAAAGTTATGTGAATATCTTACAGGAAAGAACTGTGACACTTATGTATATGTAACGACTGAATATGGCAGGGAATTACTGCCGCAGGCTGATAATGTGCATATACATACTGGTAGAATGGATGAGGCTGATATGCTAAAGGAGTTAGAAGCTAAAAAGCCATATATAGTTATTGATGCCACACACCCATATGCTACACAGGTTACACATAATATTAAAAATGTGTGTGACAGCAAGAACGTTTCTTATGTGAGGGTATTAAGGGAAGATAATGACAAAAAGCCAGAGTTTAAGTCAGATAACATTACATATGTTAAGTCAATAAAAGATGTAGTAGAACTACTTAACAGTGAACAGCATAATAGTAAAAATATTCTTATGACGACAGGCAGTAAGAACATACCAGATAATGTCTATATTACAGATTATAAAGAG
>ENA-UEQO01003246-UEQO01003246.1-human-gut-metagenome-genome-assembly--contig:-NODE-3246-length-12965-cov-4.321462_pt1 | contig 12965 bp, 10 predicted proteins | sample MGYA00242938_ERZ507940 | MGnify/ENA primary metagenome ERZ507940 (study PRJEB26167, sample SAMN06115517) | human gut metagenome | host: Homo sapiens | place: China:Chongqing | collected 2014-12-03... | reverse complement strand
ATAGAAGCCGGTGATCTGATGGCTTCGGAAAGTGAAGTCGTTCTGTCACAGGATAACAGTAAGGATATTGTTCTGTCTCCAGACGTCGAGCTTATTCTGCAGGCGTTCTACATTCTCCTGCTCCAACTGTTCGGCAAACCACCCGGCCAGCCACTTAATGTAGTTGGGATCTTTCGGTGATAAAGTTCCGAATCCGTATATATCTGCGAAAAGACTGTTGATATATTCGTCATCCCAACTTTTTTCCGTCCATTTCATCATCAATTCATGCTTTTTCTCCCCATATTCTCCGAAATAATAATCCAAAGACGCCAAATCCCAGGCATTCGGTTTAGACAGACGGTCGGAAACCGTCAGCGTATAAGTAGAAAATTCCGGATAGCCTGTTTTGAAATTTGCATTTTCTCTAAAAGTGATTCGCAAAACGACATTCCCTTCTGCCAAAGAAGGATCACGTTTCAGGATCACCGGAATATGAGCGGTTGCCGAATGGGCAGGAACAACATAGAACTCCGCCAGTACCGAATCGTCAAATGCTATATAATGCGTACCTGCAACGGCATTCTTCGTTCCTTCCACCATCACTTGCTGCAAGGCCAGCGGACGGTCTTCCGCTGAAAGTTTTCCCATAATATCCACATCTAACCATACCGTATCGCTCAATTGTCCTTCCGGTGTTTTCAGTTTGAAAGAATGGCTCCCGTTTCGCATCATCTCAGTGACCTCTTCCGTACTGAGCTGGCTACCATAATTAAAATTCAACAAACAATCCGGATCTTCAAACACCGGTAAATCTTTTTCACAGGCAGTAATACACAACAACAACATGCTGCATAACCATATATTCAATCGTTTCATCGCTATTCGTTTAAAAAAATTAAGGATTAAATTCCGTATTTACACAATTCCACAAGATATAATCATCCTCCGTCATTTCCTGAGTCTCCAACCACAGTATATCCTTGACCTGATTTCGCTTGTAGGTATAAAACAACTGTCCTTCGGCAAAAAACTCCCGCCGGTATTCAGCCATCAGCTCACCGGAACGATCGTTTAAACCGTCAAATACATCTTTATCCAAAGCGACACCGCATTCCAACATATAATCTTTATACAAAGCATTGGCCTCACTGAGCGAAGGTGTTGTCTCCACCGCAATCAAATACATCTCGGACATCCGGAGCATGGGTATAATCTGATAATACAACGCTTTATTCTCCACATCATCGGCAAAATAATATTTCAGAATAGTTACATTCTTCTTCGAAGTTGAAGATTTGGCATTTTTGTTCCACATGAATGCATAACGGTTGTCCGAATCCGTCGGAACTCCCTCAAAAAGCCGGGTCAGACGTTCGGGCGTAATATAGAGATAGTTTACTCCGGTTTGTACATCAGCCCCGCCGATCAGAATCGAAGCAACATCTTTCACATTATATTTACTCAGATAAAAAAGACACTCGTTCGGGCAGGCCTTATAACCGTTGGTTTCACGATCACTGCTACCGCTCAGTGTCATCACCGGATTTCCATCCCGGTCTTTGGCATCGATGACCGCCTTCGCTGCATCGTAAGCCATTGCCAGATATTTCGGATCGGCTTTCCCCAGATAAAGATACATCCGGGACTGCAAAGCCTTTACAGCCCAATAGTTCAGACGGGACTGCCGGTAACACATATAGGTATCTTCAATCTCCACCGACGAAGGTGCATTCAATTCTTCAAAAGTATATCCGAAAATCGGATCATTGTCTTTGAGCAGCTTTTCAGCTTTATCAAGGTCGGCGATCAATTTTTCGCTATATCCGGTGAAATCATAGCGGGTGGCTCTCTCGTCGAAGGCCGTCACTTCGGAATAAGGCAAGCTTACTTTTGTTCCTTGTCCCCCGGGGACTTCACCGAACAAACGTAAAACATCCAACTGACAATAGGCACGGATAGCATAGGCTTCACCGAGGATTACCGAACGGGTTGCTTCGTCGGGGAAAGCGGCTGCATTATCTTCTGCATGTTTGATAACCAGATTGGCCTGAACAATGATATTATAAAGCTTGGAATAAATAGCCTGGACAGCCTGCCGTGCTCCGTCATTGTCGTATTCGTGCAACATCAGGTGATAATCCTGATACCGATCGCTGGTAGACGAGGGTTCATCCGGCATATGCCACAATCCGGCCAAAGCTTCCGTACAACTCATCGTCAAACGGCAACCATACACATCTTCGTTAGCCAAAGCCATATAGCATCCGGTGAGAGCATCCCGAAAACCTTTGTAGGTCGAAAACTGATCTTCTTCTTTCTGTTCCGTATCGGGACGCACATCCAGCCAGTCGTTGCAAGAAACGGCCGACCACCCCAACAGGGCTATAAATCCTATAAATTTATATATTTTCATATCTATCGTTATTTATCCTGTCGTTAAAATAAAAATTTTATACTTCCCTGAATATTCCGGGCAAAAGGATAACTGGTACCCCGTTCCATCTTGATTGTCGAGAAATGCCACAAATCGGACATATTCACACCGAAGGTCACCGATGTCGCCCGCATGTATTTCTTTACCCACGCAGAATCCCATTTATACTGAAGCCCGACAGACTGAATCTCGAACACCTTATCGTCCATGACAAAGCGGGAAGTGGCACGGGTCGAACTATCGTCGTATTTCCTGAATGGAACGATATCCCCCGGTTTCTGCCAGCGGTCGTACAGAGCCCGGGCATCCACATTCTGTGCCATCAAGGTGGTACGCCCGACTTCTACCCGGTCGATAATCGTCGAATTGTACCTCTTCCCACCCCAATAGAAGGAAGCCGATACATTTACCGTCAATCCTTTCCACATAAACATCGTATTGGCAATACCCCGGTACCTGGGATCTGCCTGACCGACATAAACCTTATCGGAAGCCTTCCAGATATCCGTCCGGTTACCGTCTTTATCCAAAAAAATCTCCTGTCCGTTGGCCGGATCGATTCCCAGAGAACGAACGACATAAATACCGTTTTGCGGACGTCCTTCATAAAACAGATTGGCGACATCTACATCCTCTTTCAGATAAGCCTCGTTCTGGGCTTTAATGGCTTCCGACAACTTCGAAACATAATTCTTATTGTAAGTCAGCTGACCACCGATAATCCAGTTGATATCCCGCTCAGCATTCCGGATAACATAAACACTGGCAGAGGCTTCCCAACCGTTGTTTTTCACTTCTCCGACATTGTCGACGTAGGAAGCAAAACCGTTGGAATGCGGCAGATCCATATTGGAAAGCAAATTAGAGGTTTTCTTGGTATAAACGTTGAATTCCCCCTTCATACGTCCTTTCCACAATCCGAATTCCACCCCGAAGTTGAATTCATCGGTTTTCTGCCAGGTCAGATAAGGATTACCCAATCCCTGCAATTCCGCTCCGGTCCAATACATATACCGGTTGTCCGTAATATATTTATACAACGTATTGGCACCGTCGGATCCCTGCTGTGTACCGGTCTGTCCGTAAGAAGCTTTCAACCGCAGAATATTTGCAAAACTACCCTTCAGGAATTTTTCATTGTGCAGGTTCCAGCCGATACCGGTACTCCAGAAAGGAGCATATCTTTTTTTCGAACCGAAATCGGATTTCCCATCCACCCGATACGAAAAATCCACGAAATAACGGTTATCATAGATATAATTGACATTGGCTGTCAATCCCAACCGACGGCTTTTGGATTTGGATCCGCCGGGACCTTCGTCTTTGGCATATTGCCGGGCACTGGCCAGAAAATGGATATCCTCATTCGTAAAACCTTCGGCAGCGATGGCATAATTATACCCCTCGGATTCATTCAGCGAATAATCCAAACCGACATACACCTGATGTTTATCGGCAAAAGTCCTGGTATACGAAAGCGTTATATTCCCGGTATATTCATTCGTACGTCCGGTGGTATAATCATAAGTTCCCCGGCGCAGGAATCCCTCGTCGGTTTCATATTGCGAATCGTCGGTGAAAGTGGAATGTTCTGCGGGCAAAAACCGATCAGACGTATTGTCCGTAGCCGTAATCCCGACTTGTCCGCGTAAGGTCAAGCCTTCGAACGGATTCCATTCTATGGCGAAATTATCCGTCAGCGTACGGTAACTACTCTTATCGAAACTGTTCAGGGTGGCATCGTACAACGGATTTTGATATCCTTGGTAATGAGCATGAAAACCGTCGAACATCCGCACCAGTTTTCCATTCTCATCATACGGAGCATTATAGGGTTGTTGTTTTACATAATCACTGAACGTACCGTATTTACTCTCTTTACTTTTGGTTGTCCCGTAAGAAGCCTGATTTTTAAAGGTGAAATTTTTCACTTTATACATTAAGGTCAGAGAGGTGTTCAGACTTTTACGCTCGGAATCCCGCATGGCTCCCTGTGTATTTTTATAGCCCACACTGGCACTCCAGCGGAATTCGTCGCTTCCACCCTCCATACGTAAATTATAATGCGAACCGACCCCTGTGTGCAACGGTTTACTCAACCAATCGGTATCTGTGCCGGAGGCAATTGCCCTTTTCCGTTTGGCATAAGCCTCTTTATACCATACATCATTACTCGGCAGGCTTTCATTCTTATACAATCCGAGATCCCACTCCAACTGCAATTTTTCAGCCGCATTCAACAAATCGTAAGAGGTCAGGTCAGGAGCTTCGATATCGATCCCTATTTCTGCATTAACGCGCAATTTACCGGCTTCCGGTTGCTTTGTCGTCACCACAATCACTCCGTTAGAACCCCGCGAACCGTATATCGCCGTAGCAGCAGCATCTTTCAGGATATTGATCGATTCGATTTCCTCGTCGTTATAGTCCATCAAACGCTCCAATGCTATTTCAAAGCCATCCAGGATGATCAACGGGGTATTCACCTCATTGCTCAGGCTTTCGTTATACTCCTGTACACTCATAGGCAGAGAAGAATTACCCCGGATATTCACTTGCGGCATCCGGTTGGGATTGCTACCGTTAATATTATCCACAGCCAGATTAATGGACACATCTATATTTTTCAGTGTCTGAAGCAGATTCTGGCCTTTATAGATTTTCAATTGCTCCTTATCGATCGATGAAACAGCTCCGGTATAACTCTCTTTCGCTTTCTTGAAAATACCGGTCACCACTACTTCCTCCATCTCTGCCACCTCTTCCTGCAGGGTAACGTCCAGTTCGGTACGTGTGCCCAAAGGAAACTCCTGCATTTTCATACCGATCATCGAGAAAACCAGAACGTGTTCACCTTCGGGTAACGTCAGGGTATATTTACCGTCGATGTCCGTAGAAGTTCCCAGCGTCGTCCCTTTCAATACTACCGTTACTCCGGGAAGTACATGGCCGGCAGCATCTCTGACGACCCCCTTTACCACTTTTCCATTCACTTGCTTCCGGCTAACTGCCGGACGCACGATAACGGTCTGGTCTTCAAAAACAAATTCTACATTCTTATCGGCAAACAAACGTTTCAGCAATCCACCGATCTCTTCATCGTCGGCCCGAACCGTCAAAACATTTTGTCCCTGAAAATGCTTCTGATCGTAAAAGAAAAACAAACGGGTCTGTTGCTGAATTTCTTCAAACAACTGCATCACCGTACAATTCCGCAAGTTCAGGGACACCCGTTGGTTTTGTGCAACCGACCTGGCCGATACACTCACACACCCCAAAATCATAAATAAAACCATTAATTTCATCATCCTTCCGATTTGCCTTAATTTCCCGGACCTGGGAAATCGTACAATTTCTTTTTTTTTCATAAATTTGTGAATTGGTTAATACTATTATTTGCTATGATAGTTTGATCTCCGCCGGAAGAGGGTGGCAGCCCTTTTCCGGTTTCTTTTGTTATTTCACTTGAATAATACCTTGTTGGATAGTAAAATGTACACTGGTGGTACGTTCTATCTTTTTCAACACGTTTTCTATGGTCTCGCTCCGCTCCAGTACTCCGCTGAATTTACGCGTCCGGACCGTCTGATCGGTAAAAACAGCCTGTACACAATACCAGTCGGCCAATTCCGTCATAATTTCCTCCAAATCAGCCTCTTCGAAATAAAATACTCCCTCACGCCAGGCCGTATATTTGCGTACATTCACCTGAGTGACCCGGATCTGTGTCCCCACGGTTTCCGCCAGCTCGCCCGGTCGTAACACCACCTCCCGTTTTCCGCCGTTCTCCACCTGTACGCTTCCTTTTACCAACACTGTCTGTACCTTTTGCTTCCGGCAGGTATTTACATTAAACTCTGTTCCCAACACTTTGACAGCAACCTGACCGGCATGTACAATAAAAGGACGGTTTTCATCCCGGGTCACTTCGAAATAGGCCTCCCCTTCCAGTTCTACCTCCCGGGTATCGCCGAAAGCCACCGGATAAACCAAACGCGAGCGGGCATTCATCCACACCCGTGTCCCGTCGGACAGCACCAAATGATATTCAGCTCCCTGAGGAACATCCAGCCGGTTCATCCGGCTGATCTTCTCCCCGCCCTGATCCGCAGCATAGAACAATTGTTTGTTTTCCGGATGATTCACCACCTCTTCTCCTGCCCCGATCTTACCTTCCCGGGCAGAAAGATCGATCCGGCGGCCATCAGACAGCGACAGGATAACACCGGGACGCCCACTCTGTCCAACGGTCTCCTGAGCATCGGCCAACTTCTCTGCCGGAGCCTGATCTTCACCATGCCACAAATAAAATGAAGTAAAAGCAATGGCAACCATAGCCGCGACAGAGGACATATAAGAGATCCGGCGATGCAGGCGTTTTCTTTGTATGGCGGAATTCAATTTTTTCCACGCCTGTTCCTGGTCATAACGATCCATATATTCCAACGAACGTCCGATCCGGTAACAATCGATGAAAGTTTTTCTATTTTGTTGTTTTTCATTAGTCATTATTCACTCTTTTTATATTGTAGAGTGAAAAAGTAGTTGAATGAATGACAAGTAAAATGTTAATATTTATTAAAACGAATAAAATAAAAAGGAGAGATGATAATCTTTTCTCAATTTTTTCAACGCCCGGGCTAAATGTGTCTTTAAGGTATTTACCGACATACCGAGTTCCAAAGCAGCTTCCACACATTTTTTATTTTCCAGGATAACCGCTTTGATGGCAGCTATTTCTTGCTTCGGTAATTTCTCCAATTTCAGCATCAATTCTTTTTCCTGCCGTTCCAGTTCTTCCCTTTCCAGGACAGCCTCCTGTGGAATCTCCACCGGGACTCCTGTCAGTAATTCCATCGGCACCAGCTTCTTCTTCTTCAAAACAGCCAATGCTGCATTATGTACGGAAGTATACAGATAACTACGAAAATTGCCGGTAATGGCGCGATAATATTTTCTTTCCCAGAAAGCGACAAAGAAATCCTGAACAATATCCTCGGCCAATTGGAAAGAATCGGTCAACTGTACGACATACACACACAATTGCATATGATACACATCGAACAGCAGACGAAACCCTTCCTCCGGCATTTCTTGCAGTAGTCTCTGGATCTCTTTATCTCTATCGGCACCATATCTCTTCATAATAACGCCCTACGATCGAAATCACAAAGATAGTAAAATTGACCTATATTGCATAAAGTAGAAATTTTCAGATTCACTGTTGTCAGCAGCAATATGGTAAGTAAAAAACAATCTCTTCGTTTCATTCCATCTTCTATTTCTTTAATTTTGCTTTCCGAAAACAACCGATCAGCACGTATAACGATCGAAAAAAATAAAATCATGTCAATAGAAAAAGTCAAAGCTTATTTTGCCACCCTGGGTCGTGAAAAAGAAGTCATGGAATTTCCAGTGTCCAGTGCAACCGTCGAATTAGCCGCACAGGCATTGTCCGTCGAACCGGCACGTATAGCTAAAACCCTCTCTTTCCAAGGCGAAGACGAAAATCATTGTATCCTGATCGTCACTGCCGGAGACGCAAAAATCGATAACAGTAAATTCAGACATTTCTTCAAAATGAAAGCCAGAATGTTAAGTCCTGAGAAAGTGGCAGAATCGACAGGCCATGCCATCGGAGGCGTCTGCCCCTTCGCTAATCCTGAAGGCGTACGAACTTACCTGGATATTTCCCTGCAAAGATTCGACACCGTTTTTCCGGCCTGCGGCAGTAGCAATTCAGCCATCGAATTGCATTGTGACGAATTATTCCGATACGCCCTGGCTATCCAATGGATCGACGTCTGTAAATAAAAATCTTTAAGTTATCGGAACTTTTATCGCCGAAAAAGCAGCATTATTTCTGTATTTGTCCGTCTTCAGTATCCGGGATTGGAGACCCGGCCGTTTCTGCCGGCCATCTATCTTTTTCCTGACTTCGTCACTCAAAAAATATTCATTTTATAATTGATTGATAAACAATATTTTGTATCTTTTCATGCCCTTATTTTGGGGTACGCAAAAGTTTTTTTAACTATGTTTGTCAAAAGAAAGAAGAATCGGTCTGGAACAACAAGTATTGTTGTTGCAGAGAAAACAAAGGGCATTTACAAAGAGTTAATTACTATTGGTGTGGCCAAAGATTCAAACGAAATAGATAGTCTCGTAAATGCAGGTCATGAATGGATTTCAAAAGAAGAATCCCGGCGCCATCCACAACTCGATTTGTATGGTGAGGAGCGTGAAGCGTGTGACCGTGAGCGAGAAGAAGTCCGCCGTGTTCTGTCCAATGTCAGCAACATCCTTCTCAACGGATGCGACTTGATATTAGACCGCACGTTTGACAGGATTGGTTTCAATCGTATTGACAATGATGTATTCCGCAAGCTTGTAAAGGCTCGTTTGGCATATCCAACAAGTAAGGCTGCTACGGTGGAATATCTGAAAAACCACTTTGACGAAGATGTGGATCTCTCAAAAATCTATCGCTATCTTGACAAGCTTAGCGACCATCAGCACGAAATAGTACAGGATATAAGCGTGCGCCATACGGCGAAACTGTTCGGTGGAAATATCGGTGTGCTGTTCTATGATGTCACCACACTTTACTTTGAAGCGGATTATGAGGACGAATTACGTAAGGCAGGCTTCTCGAAAGAGGGACGTCACAGTAATCCTCAGATCATACTCGGCCTGCTTGTAAGTTTGGGCGGTTATCCGCTTGCATATTGCATCCATGAGGGCAACAAATATGAAGGCCACACGATGCTGCCGACGATAAATGAGTTTGTTAGTAAATACGGTTTGGAAAACTTCGTTGTGGTGGCTGATTCCGGTCTGATGAACAATGCCAGTATATCGGAACTTGAGACGCACGGTTACAAGTATATAATAGGTGCGAAGATAAAGAATGAAAGTCAGGAAGTCAAGAACTGGATACTGGAACAGCCCAAGCGCGACTGCCAGATGGTTGAATATGACAAAGAAGGCGGACGTCGTCTCTTGATCGGCTATACAGATGACCGTGCAAAGAAAGATGCCTATAACCGGGAGAAGGGAATACGCAGGTTGGAAAAGGCTTACAAGCATGGTGCGCTCACGAAAGGTAACATCAACAAAAGAGGTTACAATAAGTTTTTATCCATGGATGGTGAAGTGAAAGTAGCCATCAACTATGACCGTATTGCCGACGACTCCAAATGGGACGGTCTAAAAGGATATCTCACCAATACTAACATACCAATACAAGATGTTTATGCTGCATACCACAACCTTTGGCACGTAGAACGTGCCTTTCGTATAGCCAAATCAAAGATAGAGATACGCCCCATGTTTCATTTTACACGCAAACGCATCGAGGCTCATATATGCATCTGCTTTGTGGCTTTGAAAGTATACAAGGAATTGGAGCGTATGCTGAAAGTCTCAGAGATTAAGATGAGCGTAGACAAGGTGCTTGCATTGGCTAAGACAATCACAACCATACAAATCAAACTACCTCTGAACAAGGAGGTTTATACGCAAACCATGCTGATGGCAAGGCATCAGAAAATAGCTAAACTCTTTGACGAAGAATTTTGGGGTACGCAATGACGAAGTCAGGTGGACTCGGATTTCCACACGACGAAGTTTGCTATGGCTTTTTTTATTTCATCCCTCCGTTTTATACGTCTGTCAAAGAAGCGGATATTAGTTTTATATCGGCAAGTTTGTACGGGAACTGTTTTCCGGACGGAAACTTGGATACTTCCCTTATCCGCATGCAGGCTTTTGGTCCGATGTCCCTTACGAATTGTTGATATTCATAAGCGCACCTACGGTGCCGATGAAAAATCTCAATCAGAACCATAGGTGTGCTAATCAAAAAAGGAACGCTTCCGTCGATTAGAAAGCTCTAGGGCTGACACGAATCAGTTTGGGAGAACTCTCTTTTCCTGAGCAGAACGATGTTTTCGACGTGATGAGTGTGTGGAAACATGTCGACCGGTTGAACAGCTATAACCTCGTAGGCAGAATCCATCATTTGCAAGTCTCTGGCCTGGGTTGCTGAGTTACAGCTGACATAGACAATACGTTCGGGAGAGGCTTGAAGGATCGTTTGGACTACATCCGGATGCATGCCTGCGCGGGGAGGATCGGTGATGATAATATCCGGTTGTCCATGTTTACTTATGAATGAAGCATTCAGCACGTCTTTCATGTCTCCGGCATAAAAAATAGTGTTATCTATGTGGTTGATTGCTGAATTGACTTTAGCATCTTCGATTGCTTCGGGAACATATTCTATACCGATCACTTTCCGGGCCTGACGGGCGACAAAATTGGCGATCGTTCCTGTTCCTGTGTAGAGATCGTAGACAGTTTCCTGCCCGGTTAAACCTGCCAACTCGCGTGTTTTGCTGTACAGATTATAGGCTTGTTCGGAATTAGTCTGATAGAAAGATTTCGGACCGATCTTGAATTTCAGACCTTCCATTTCTTCAAAGATATGATCCCGGCCATGAAAACAGAACATATCCTGATCGGTTAGGTTATCGTTCAGTTTTTCGTTGATCACGTACATCAGGGAGGTGATTTGTGGGAATTGCCGGACAAGCGTTTCCAATAATTGTTCGCGTGCTACAGTATCTTCATATCCGAAGGCGAGGATAACCATGATTTCCCCTGTCGAGGCAGTTCGGATGATCAGGGTGCGCAGGAAACCTTGCTGGGCCCGGATATCGTAAAACGAAAGACCTTTTTTCAGGGCATAAGTTTTGATGAAATTCCGGATTTCGTTGGAAGACGATCCTTGCAGGCAGCAATGATCGATATCTACCACTTTGTCGAACAATCCCGGCACATGAAATCCTAAAGCCGGAGTACGCTCTATATCCGCTTCCCTGCTGATTTCTTCCCGGGTGAGAAAGCGCTTATTCGAAAATGTAAACTCTAGCTTGTTGCGGTAATAGAGTTGGCGGGCAGATCCGATGATCGGATAAACATTTTGTAGTTTTATTTTTCCGATGCGTTGCAAATTGTCGTTGATTTCCTGCTGTTTGAATTCCAATTGTTTTTCGTAAGGGAGATTTTGCCATTTGCATCCTCCGCAAATGCCGAAATGGGTACAAGCCGGGGCTATACGTAAGGCCGAGAACCGATGGGTATGGGTGACTATGCCTTCCATAAAATTTTTACGTTTTCGGGTGACTTGAACATCGACAATATCTCCCGGAAGAGTATTCGGGACAAATAACACTTTTTCGTCGATATAAGCAATGGATTTACCTTCCGCTGCGATTTTTTGTATTTCTACTTTTTCTAACAATGGTTTTTTACCTCTTCCCACTTGTATTCAGCTTTTATAATGGTTTATTTTATTCATGCTTTAACGAGTTTCGGATAGTAAGATATTTTTCAATTCTTGTACTCCTTCGGAAGCTCCTTTTTCAATCAGGTGATAGCCCATCCGGTGTGCTTGTTGAGGAATCTTAGGATCGATAACGAAGACCGGAATACCTTCGGGGGCATAGTGCAACAGACTGGCTGCCGGATAAACGGCCAGTGAAGTACCGATAATGACGAAAATATCTGCCTGACGGACCAGATCGGTTGCCGGTTCGATATTGGGTACTGCTTCTCCGAAGAAAACTACATGAGGACGTAACAATGAGCCATCTTCACAACGGGTCCCTGGTTTCAGTTCCCAGCCTTTCAGGTCATAAATCGAATCGGGATTTTTACTGCTTCGCACTTTCTTCAGCTCTCCATGCAAGTGTAGAACATGCTTACTACCGGCACGTTCGTGCAAATCGTCGATATTTTGGGTGATGATCCGGACATCGAAATAATTTTCCAACCCGGCCAGGCCTTTATGACCGGCATTGGGTTGGGCTTCGTAGAGCTGTTTCCGGCGCTCATTGTAAAAATGGTTTACTAATTCCGGATTACGTTCTAATGCTTCAGGGGTACAAACATCTTCGATCCGGTAATTTTCCCATAAACCGTCGCTGTCCCGGAAAGTTTTGATTCCGCTCTCTGCGCTCATGCCTGCTCCTGTTAATATAACCAGTTTCATTTTATCATTTATTTGTGCAAAGGTAGTTTATTTTTGAGAAAATGGTAATGGAGCAAATATCTATTTTAAGAAACGTAGGAATAGCAGGTTAAGAAATGACTTGCTGTCCAATGAATTGCGTAGGATTTTGTATGCCCTTCCCATTTGGGTGCGTACGGTATTGATAGAAATGCCCAGATAGTCAGCAGCTTCTTGATATTTCATATTTTGCAGACAGCAGAGAGTGAACACCTGTTTGCATTGTTCCGGTAGTTTATGTAGCGCTTGGTAGAGTTGGTTGTATTCTCGTTCTTTATCTTCTAATTCGGTCGTTAGAGTTGGGGAAGAGTCCTTCTCAATCGGCATGTGCAGAAGCTTTTCTTGTTTTCTCTGTTCATTGTACAGATGGTTCAGGCATGTATTGTGTAGTGAGCGGTAGAGATAACCTTCCAAGCTACTTTCTATATTAAAAACTTTTTTTTCAAGCCATAAGGTGATAAAAAAATCTTGAAC
>ENA-UEQO01003238-UEQO01003238.1-human-gut-metagenome-genome-assembly--contig:-NODE-3238-length-12984-cov-3.301852_pt1 | contig 12984 bp, 7 predicted proteins | sample MGYA00242938_ERZ507940 | MGnify/ENA primary metagenome ERZ507940 (study PRJEB26167, sample SAMN06115517) | human gut metagenome | host: Homo sapiens | place: China:Chongqing | collected 2014-12-03... | reverse complement strand
AGCCTGAATTACCTTGACAGAAGCATCTCGTGTGGCAAAAGAGCTCCTGCCTGTGCCAGACCCGGTACAGGAGGCTGTCTGCCATCCCCCGGACGGGGCAGTTCAGGTATGTTCCCGGGGGAGGAGACGCATGGCAATGCAAGAAAAAACACCTTCAGCCCTGCATATCTTCTTTATGCTTTTCCTGGTGTACATCACCTGGGGATCCACCTTTATCGGCTACAAGCTGACACTCGACGTCGTGGCCATTTTTTGCCGCTGGCGGGCGTTCCCTGGGCGGAGGTGTCCTGCTTATGGCTCTCCTCATGCTGCTCGGCCACTGGACGCGTCCCACCCGCAGGGCTTTAAATATACTGATTTTTCAGGGACTCCCCATGGTGGCTGTGGCCTCTGGTTTTGTCGGTCTCGGACAGACCCAGATCCCGTCATCAGTGGCAGCTGTCCTGAGCAGCGCAACACCCATCCTCATGATAGCTGCCGGGTATTTTTTCGCTGGCGAGCCCAGGCCTGCGGGGCTGCAGATTTTCGGGCTTTTCACCGGAACCTGCGGCATTATTGCTCTCGGCTGGCTCCAGCGCGGAGGGGATACGGGGGAGTATCCCCTGCTCGGGTGTCTCGCGCTTATTCTTGCCGACATCGGATGGGTTGCCGGTTCGCTTCTCATGAAAAAGCATTCCCTGAGCAGGGAAATGCATCCTCTTGAGCAGACGAGCCTGCTTCTGGTGTTCGGCGGAATCGAGTGTTTCCTTATCGGTTTTATCCTTGGAGAGCAGGGGCGCATGCACTGGGAAAATCTGCGTCCAGCCGTAATCATCGCCTTTTCCTGGCTGACTATTGGCAGTTCGCTCATCGCCTACTCTGCTTATATGTGGCTGCTCATGAACGCGCCGCTCTCAGTGGCAGTGTCCTATGAGTATGTCAATCCCGTTATCGGCATCGTTCTCGGATGGCTTATCGGCGGGGAGATGATTTCTCCGGGCATTATTGTTTCCTGCGCGGTGATCATCAGCTCCGTCTTCTTTGTGATTATGCCCAAGACGGCCCGGACTCAGCCTCTGGGCCATCACGGGGTTTTCGCGCGCTGGCGTCTCGAGCGGGCCATCAGCCGGAGTATGCATCAGCAGAAAACGTCAGGGGTCTCCCTGCGGAAATAGTAAGCATCATTATATGAGGCTTGAGCAGACACGGAGAGGGCAGACCGGATTTTTCTTCCGGCCTGCCCTCTCTTTCTGCTGCCTGGAGAAATGCTGCTCAGGCCTTCATGCCTTCCCGGATGGCGAGAATGAGTCCTGCCCTGCGAGCACCGTAGCGGCGGCGCAGGAGAGCGCCCGAAAACCTTTTGCTGATGCCGTCAAGCCAGAGGAAGATGACCGGTGTGGTGTACAGTGTCAGCAGCTGGCTTACGGCCAGGCCTCCCACGATGGCGATGCCGAGGGGCTGGCGCAGTTCAGCACCGTCTCCCTGTCCGAGCGCCAGCGGTACAGCGCCGAACATGGCCGCGAAGGTCGTCATCATGATGGGGCGGAACCTGAGCCGGCAGGCTTCGGAAATGGCCTCCAGAGAGGTTTTGTGTTCCATGCGTTCCGCAGTGAGCGCGAAGTCGATGACCAGAATGGCGTTCTTCTTCACGAGGCCGCAGAGCAGAAGCACGCCTATCAGGGCTATGACCGAGAATTCCTTGCCGCAGAGCATGAGAGCGATGAGAGCACCGCCGCCCGCGGGGGGCAGAGTGGAGAGAATGGTCAGGGGATGGATGAGGCTTTCGTAGAGCACACCAAGCACGATATACAGGGCTATAATGGCCGCGAGGATGAGAATGGCCTCGGTCTTGATGGTATCGGCAAAGAGCTTGGCGTTGCCCTGGAAGCTGCCAAATATATTTTCAGGAATTCCGAGGGACGCGCAGGTGTCCTCGATGATGGTCTGTGCCTCGGAAAGGGAATGCCCCTTGGCGAGGTTAAAAGAGATAGTGACTGCGGCGAACTGTCCCTGGTGGTTTACAGAAAGCGCGCTGAAGCCCGGGCCGATCTCCGCCACGCTCTTCAGCGGCACAAGTCCGTCCCGTCCCGGCAGGTGGACCTTTTCCAGAGATTCGGGTGCCTGCAGCCAGGGTGAGTCATATTCCAGGACGACCTTGTACTGGTTCCTGGCATGGTAGATGGTGTCGGCCTGGGTTTCACCGAAAGCAAGGCCGAGGGCGTTATCAAATTCCTTCATGGTCACGCCGTACCGTGACATGAGATCCCGGTTGGCGGTGAGCATGGTTTCAAGACCCCGTTCCTCGAGGTCGCTGTCCACATCGGTGAGGACGCTGTTTTTTGAAAGGGCATCCTTGAGCTTCTGCCCCCAGACACGCAGATCGCTGATGCTGTCACCCTGCAGCGTATACTGATACTGACTGCGCGAAGAACGGCCTCCCATACGCAGATCCTGATCCGGCTGGAGAAAGATCTGGGTGCCCGGTACGGAAAGGAGCTTGGGCCTCAGCCGGTCGATGACCTGCTGGGCTGACACTCCGCGTTCATCAAGCGGCTTCAGTGTTATGAAAATGCCGCTGCTGCCGCGACCTCCGGCCATATGCGAGGAAACCTTGCTTACAGCCGGATCATTCCGGATGATACTCTGAATATGTCTGAGCTTGCGTTCCGAAGCCTGGAAGGAAAGGCTCTGATCCATGCGGATGCCGCCCATGATCATGCCTGTGTCCTGCTGCGGGAAGAATCCTTTTGGAATGACGATGTAGAGCCAGACGTTGCCGGCGAGAACCAGCACGAAGACGAACATGGTCAGTCTCCTGTGGCGCAGGACAACGTTGAGACTTCTCACGTAGGCGTCGCGGAGGCTGTCGAGCATGTGTCCCCAGCGCAGGCCTATACCGCCGAAAAGACGCTCGATGAAGCCTATGAAGCCGGTTTTTCCGGAAAAGGCACGCGTCTCGCGTTCCAGAGAGACTTTCGCCTTGCCCCTCAGCAGGGACGCGCACATCATGGGCGTTGTTGTCAGGGATACGGCCATGGAAATGAGCACGGCCACCGAGAGGACAACGGCGAATTCCCTGAACAGGCTTCCGAGCGTTCCCGGCATGCAGAGAATAGGGATGAAGATGGCCACCAGAGAAAGAGACATGGAAACGACGGTGAAGCAGACTTCACGCGATCCCCTGAGGGAGGCGCGGAGCGGTGTTTCACCGAGTTCAAGTCGGCGGACGATGTTTTCGAGGACAACGATGGCGTCATCCACCACAAAACCGGTGGCTATGGTGAGGGCCATGAGGGAAAGATTGTCCAGCGTGTAGCCGCAGACATACATGACGGCAAATGTGCCGATAAGTGAGACCGGAGCCGCGACCGCGGGGATGGACGTTGCCCGGGTGTTCCGGAGAAAGAGAAAGACCACGAGGATGACCAGGGCCATGGAGAGGAGCAGGCTTTTTTCCACTTCGCCGAGCGAGGCGCGTATGGTGATGGATTTGTCCATACCCACGTCGAGGTGCACATCTTCGGGTAACCACTGCTTCATGCTGGGAATAAGGGCTTTGACGCGGTCAACCGTGGAGATCACGTTCGCGCCAGGGGATTTGAAGACCATCAGAAGGATGGCGGGTTTCCCGTCAGCAAGGGCTATGGCCCGGGTACTCTGGGGACCTTTCGAGACCTTAGCGACGTCGCCGAGCCGGACGACGGCGCCGTCCCTGTATGTCAGGATGAGGTCTGCGTATTCCTCTGGTGTTTTCAGCTGATCGTTGTTGCCGATGATCCAGTAGTGATGGTGGTTGCCGACAAAACCGTGGGGAATGAATGAGTTGGCCGATTTGATGCAGGAAGAGACATCGCTCATGGTCAGGCCGACGCGCGTGAGAGCATCGGGTATAACGTCCACGCGGATGGCCGGCAGTTCCGCTCCACCGATATTGACTTCGCCAACACCTTCTATCTGACTGATTTTCTGAGAGAGCACGGATTCCGCGGCATCGTACATCTCATAATTGGGAACAGTGTCCGATGTGAGACGAAGAATGAGGATGGGGGCTCCTGACGGGTTGACCTTGCGGTATGTAGGGTTGGAGGGCATGGTCGGGAGCGTGGAGCGGGCCGCATTGATGGCCGCCTGCACGTCACGCGCTGCACCATTGATGTCGCGGGAGGCCTCGAACTGCATGATCACCTGCGCTGATCCGAGGGAACTCCTGGAGGTGATTTCGTTGACGCCGGCTATGTGTCCGAGTGCACGTTCGAGAGGAGTGGCCACGGTCGCGGCCATGGACTCCGGACCAGCGCCGGGCAGGTTCGCCTTCACAAAGATGACCGGAAAATCCATTTCCGGCAGAGGTGCGATGGGCAGGAGACGGAAAGCCACGGCTCCCGCCAGGGCCAGAGCTATGGTCAGCAGGGTCGTGGCGACGGGTCTGCGGATGAAGATGGAAGAAGGATTGGCTGGAAGCACTTCCGGACCGAAGCGTTTTGGCCTTACGGATTTGATCAGCGTTTCCTCTCCGCCCTCAGTCCCTTCATCGGGATCGGCACTATCCTGCCGGGCGGCCTTGTTCTGGAGCTGCGGTGGCACTCCCCGGTAGGGCCTGAGCAGGCCGGACAGGATTGCTCGTATCTTGTCGGAAAGGCTCATTGTGCGCTCCCGCCGGCCTTTGCGCCTGAGGGGACAGGAACCGGCCTGCTCCCGCGCTGCTTTTTCTTTTTTGTGAAACGGTCAAACCAGATATAGACGACCGGCGTCGTGAAGAGGGTGAGGAGCTGGCTGAAAATCAGGCCGCCTACCATGGTGACACCCAGAGGACGGCGGAGTTCCGAGCCCATGCCGGTGCCGAGCATGAGCGGCAGAGCGCTGAGCAGCGCGCACATGGTGGTCATGAGAATGGGGCGCAGCCTGAGCAGGCAGGCTTCATGGATGGCTGAAAGAGTGTCTTTGCCTTCCTTCCGCTCTGCTTCCAGTGCGAAGTCGACCATCATGATGGCGTTTTTTTTGACAATGCCGATGAGGAGCAGCATGCCGATAATGCCCATGACGCCGAGATTCATATCGCAGAGGAGCAGGGCGAGAAGAGCACCGATACCGGCTGAAGGCAGCGTTGAAAGAATTGTCACGGGATGCACGTAGCTTTCATAAAGGACGCCCAGCACGATATAGACCACGACAATGGCGGCAAGGATGAGCCAGAGCTCGTTATTGGTGGAACCGAGGAAGGCCTGCAGAGCGCCCTGGAAGGTGACGCGCACGGAATCGGGAGCCCCGATTTCAGCTATGGCCTGCTGGGCGTCAGCCACGGCGTAGCCGAGATGGGAGTCCCTGGCAACGTTGAAGGAGAGCGTCGCTGCGGGGAACTGCCCCTGCCGGCTCACGCTGAGACGTGTCGGCCTCTCCTCCGCCGTCGTGAAGGCGGTCAGGGGAACAGGCGTTCCGGAAGAGGATTTCACGTATACGGCCTCGATATCCAGAGGGCCCTGGCGGAACTGGGGAGCGGTTTCGAGGACGACCTTATATTGGTTGGTCTGCGTGAATATGGTGGAAATGAGGCGCTGGCCCAGAGCATCATAGAGGGCGTTGTCCACGTCCTCCATGCTGATGCCGAGACGGCTTGCTGTGTCCCGGTTGACGTTCAGGTAGAGCATGGTTCCGGGAGACATGTGATCGCTTGCTACGGCCTCTACGTTTTTGTGAGCGGACAGGGCCTTCCTGAGTTTTTCCTCCCAGGTATCGAGTTCGGACTGGGAGACCGCTTCCATGGTGATCTGGTACATGGTGCGGGAGGTGCGATCCTCGATGGTGAGATCCTGAACGGGATTGAGATAGAGCCGCATGCCCGGAATTTCGGCTGCGGCGCGGTTCATGAGCCTGCGGCAGAAATCAGGGGCGCGTTCGCTGCGTTCTGAAAGCGGAGCAAGCTCCATGGTCAGGCGCGAGGTGGCCACGCCGGGGTTCTGTCCGTCAACTCCCACAAAGAAGGCCACGCTCTTCACCGCGGGTTCGCTCAGAAGGAGATCGGCGATCTGCTGCTGGCGTTTTGCCATGGCGGAGAAGGATGTCTGCTGGGGTGCTTCAGCCACGCCCTGAATGATGCCCGTGTCCTGAATGGGAAAGAAGCCTTTGGGTACGATGATGAAGAGCAGTCCGGTTACCACGAGGCTGCCCACAGCCACGCCCAGCATGAGACGCTGGTGACGGAAGACGGCCTGCAGGCAGGTGTCATAAAAGCCGAGGAGCTTCGGGAAAAAGGTTTTCTTTGTCTGACTGGCGCTGTCTTCCGGCACCGCGGCCCCGGGGCTCTTCCTTCTGGCCCTGAGCAGAACGGCGCAGAGCATGGGTGTCAGAGTCAGGGAGATGACTGCGGAGAGGAGAATGGTAACGGCCAGCGTGATCGCGAATTCCCTGAAAAGACGTCCGGAAACATCACCCATGAAAAGAAGGGGGATGAGCACGGCCACAAGGGAGAAAGTCAGGGAGATGATGGTGAATCCGATCTGGCCGGCACCGACGATGGCGGCCTGAACGGGTTTCATGCCCTGCTCTATATAGCGGGAGATATTCTCGATGACGACGATGGCGTCGTCGACAACGAATCCGGCGGCGATGACCAGGGCCATGAGCGTGAGGTTGTTGAGGGAAAAGCCCGCGAGATACATGACGCCCAGCGTGCCGATGAGGGACAGGGGGACGGCCATGGCGGGGATCATGGTGGCCCTCGCGTTGCGCAGGAAGACCCAGATGATGACGATAACGAGGACGATGGAGAGCAGCAGCTCGAATTCCACGTCCTCGACAGTGGCGCGTATGGTGGATGTCCTGTCTGTGATGATCTCCACGTCAACGGCCCCGGGCAGGGAGGCCTGGAGGGCCGGCAGTTTACTGGCTATGGCGTTGGCGACCTGGATTACATTGGCTCCGGGCTGGCGCTGCACGGAAAGGATGATGGCCTGCCTGAGCTTCTGCTGGTCCGCGCTGCCGCTGTGCACCGTGTAGGCCGCGAGCAGGGCGTTTTCCGCGCCATGAACCACGTCTCCGACATCTTTGAGCCGTATGGGCGCGCCATTGGAATAACCTATGATGGTCTGGGCGTACTCCTCGGCCGACTCCATCTGATCGTTGGCATCGATGGTCGAGGCCCGCATGGGGCCGTCAAGACTGCCCTTGGACGCGTCGACGTTGGCACTGGCAATGGCCGTGCGGACGTCCGCCAGCGTGAGATTTGCCCTGGCAAGGGCCTTGGGATTGATTTGAATGCGGACGGCAGGCTTTTCGCCGCCGGAAAGCGTCACGAGGCCAACGCCGGAAATCTGCGAGATTTTCTGGGCGAGCCGCGTGTCGGCCAGATCCTCGAGTTTTGTCATGGGCAGGGTCCGGCTCGTGACCGCAAGCGTCATGATGGGGGGATCCGCGGGGTTGACCTTGTTGTAAACCGGCGGGTTCGGCAGATCACTGGGCAGAAGGGAATTCGCCGCATTGATGCTGGCCTGAACCTCCTGCTCGGCAACATCGAGCTCAGTGGTGAGGCCGAACTGCAGCGTGATGACGGAAGATCCGGCTGTTGACAGAGAACTCATCTGCTTGAGGCCCTGCATTGAGCCGAACTGTTTTTCAAGCGGAGCCGTGACCACCTGGGACATGACTTCCGGAGAGGCGCCGGGATAGAAGGTCTGCACCTGGATGGTGGGATAGTCTATCTGGGGCAGGGCGGCGATGGGCAGATAGTGGTAGGCCAGAACGCCGGAAAGGAACAGGGCCGCCATGAGAAGGGAGGTGGCTATGGGCCTCAGAATAAAGAGACGGGAAATATTCACGTGCTCACCTTCGCATGACTCTAGGGCCTGACCGGTTTTTCAGAAGGTTTTTTCTTCCCGGATGGCTGTTCAGCGCTTTTCGCATTCTGTGCGGCAGCGCTGTCCTTGGTTTCGTCAGGCCCGCTCTCCGTGGCAAGAGGCGAATTGTTGTCGGCGAGCCGCACGGTTTCGGCCGTCGCGGCCACGCGGACCTTTGAACCGTCGCGCAGGCGGTCGACACCGTCCATCACAATGGTTTCTCCGGCGCTGAGCCCTGATTCAATGACTGTGATGGCGCCGGTTGAGAGTCCTGTTTTCACCTCGCGGCGGCGTGCCGTACCGCTGTCGTCGACCACAAAGACAAAGGAGCCGTCGAATCCGAGCTGAACAGCTGACGGCGGTACTGTGACGGCGTTCTTCAGAACGCGGACGCGCAGACGGGCATTGACGAATTCGTTGGGGTAGAGCGTTTCAGAGTCGTTCGGAAAAACAGCCTTGAGGCGTACCGTTCCTGTGGAGGTGTCGATGCGGTTATCCACAGTCAGAAGGCTTCCCTCGGCAAGCCGTTCCTTCTGATCGCGGCTCCACGCCTCAACAGGAAGTTTGGCCGATCCTCCGGAGGCGGTTCCTGCCTCATACAGGGCTTTGGTCACAAGCGGGATGTCTCTTTCGGGAAGCGTGAAGAGCACGTAGCAGGGGGTCACTTCGGTAATGCGCACAAGCCCTGTGCTGTCGTTGGCCGTAATGAGTGCGCCCACATCGTAATTTTTCAGGCCAAGTTTCCCCGAGACAGGAGCCGTGATACGGCTGTAGGCAAGATCAAGGGCTGCGGACTCCACGGAGGCTTTGTCCGCCGCCACAGTGCCTTCAAGCTGCCTCACCTTTGCGGCCTGCGTGTCGTAAGTCTGTCTGGCCACGAAGTCTTTTTTCACGAGACCGGCGTAGCGGTCCCTGTCGGTACGGGCGTTGGCGAGTTCCGCGCTGTCCTGGGCAAGCGTGCCCTTCGCCTTCGAGAGGGCTGCCTTGTAGGGCCGTGGGTCAATTTCGGCCAGAAGATCGCCGGCCCTGACACGCTGGCCTTCCGTGAAGTGGATGGCCATGAGATGTCCTTCCACTCGGCTCGTGACCAGAACGTCCGAGTAGGGCTGTACCGTGCCGAGGCCCTGCAGGTAATGGGGAACGTCCTGCGCCAGGGCTTTCGCCGTGCGCACGGGAGAGGTCATTTCAGGTCTGGGGCCTCTGCCTCCATGGGGAATAAAATGGTAGGCAAGGAAGGCAGCGGCAGCCAGCACGGCCAGGATAAGAAGACGGCGGCCGGTAAACAGATGTGGCATACTCTATCCTTATATATGGCTCTCCCCTCCGGGAGATGGGATTAGGGGCTTTCTTTTAACCCTTCCGGGATTTCTGAAGTAACGGTGCCGGTACACATAGCAAAAAAGACGCGCTCTCTCAAAGGGAGATTGAGTCACTTTTTTATATATAAATTCAGTATATTATAAAAATTTTTGCATTCTCAGACGTGGAATCGGACAGCTTCCTGCAGGATGACTTCCGGGACGGAAGAGACAAAAAAGCCCGGGGGATGTGATCCCCCGGGCTGGTATAGTCAGAATCTTTCGGGCATCGCCGTCGGGCGAGGGCTATGCCGGATTTTTTCAGAAGACTGGATTAGAAAGCGTAGTTGAGTTCCTCGAAGTAGGCCTGAGGATGATGGCAGGCGGGGCAGACTTCGGGGGCTTCCTTGCCGCGGACGAGGCAGCCGCAGTTGCGGCAGCGCCACACGGTTTCCTGCTCACGCTTGAACATGGTGCCTTCCTTCACCATCTTGAGCAGAGCGAGATAGCGCTTTTCGTGGAACTTCTCAGCCACGGCGATGTTCCGCATGACGGCGGCGATTTCCGGAAAACCTTCCTTTTCAGCGACGTCGGCGAAAGTGGGATACATGCTGGACCACTCTTCATTCTCGCCGGAAGCGGCGGCTTCGAGGTTCTCAGCGGTGCTCTTGATGGCGCCGGCGGGGTAAGCGGCGGTGATTTCAACGGCGCCGCCTTCGAGGAACTTGAACAGACGCTTGGCGTGTTCCTTCTCCTGGAGGGCGGTTTCAGTGAAGATATCGGCGATCAGGACAAAGCCGTCTTTCTTGGCCTTGGCAGCGAAGTAATCGTAACGGTTGCGGGCCTGGGATTCACCGGCGAAAGCGGTGAGGATGTTCTTTTCAGTCTGGGTGCCCTTGAGAGATTTCATAGTGATCCTCCTGAAGTTTGTATGGTTAAGCAGTTTGTTTTCTCTGTGAACTCATTGCCTTTCGTGAGCTTATTAGTAATCAATATTATTAACGGCGTCAAGCTCTTTTTGAAATTTTTTTTGCAGGAGGCGTTTTTCCCCTGCACCACAGCGGGAGGGCAAGCCAGGCGCGGTCCAGCTCTTTTTCAAGGATTTTCCAGTCCGGAGAAAGCCGGGCAAGGTTAGCGTAGAACTCCTGCTGATGATTCATGGCGAGGCTGTGTGTGAATTCGTGGCAGACGAGGTGTCGGAGCAGCTTCCTGGGAAGGAGGATCGTCCGCCAGCTGAGGTGCATGCGGTAGCCTGCGCTGCCGTTTTTCTTCGAAAGGCTGCCGAGCCGGGTGCCTGCGTCTGTGACGCTCACGCCTTTCAGTCTGTCCCTGAGTTCTTCCGGGAAAGCGTCGGAAAGGACATAAGCGGGCAGCAGCCTGCCTGCGAGCCAGCGGAGGTAGCTGCGCAGCAGCCTCGCACTGTCAGCCTTCACTGATTCCCTGTCATAAATGATCACCCCGGACTGTGAGGCGAAGAGTCTTGCTTTGCTGCCGGCCAGGGTGAATTCAGCCGTGAGCCTGCCTTCTCTGCACATATCTCGCACGGCGAGGCCTCCGTCCGGGATTCCGGTGCGTTTCACAAACAGAGACATACCGGAAACACCGATAAAGATGGTCTCCGGCAGCGTGATTTCCGTATCCCTGGCAGAAGCGAGAAATTTTTCGAGGAAGACGCGCAGGCGCCCCCCCGGCGTATTGAGATCGTCGAAGAGCGCCCTCCGTGGATAAGTAAGTGGGTATTCCAGACTGAAAACGGGGTCTTCTGCACGCAGTTTTATTCTGAAGGATCTGATGCGCTTCGGAATCAGCAGAATCCGGACAGTGCCCTTCACGGGAGAATGAACTTCGGCGGCAGTCTGTCCTTTTCCCATCAGCACGGGCACAGCAAAGGGCTGACCGTCGTTTTCCTTTTTTTTCAAAAACCAGCTGAACATAGGATACCTGAGAAAGTGCTCCTTGCAGTGCAGCAGAGAAGAGGGCTCTCCGGGCAGAGTTCATTTCGCCCATACCACTTTGCGCACCGTCCGGTTCACGACGGCTGCCTGATTTTCATCAGGTGAAACTGTCCTTCCCCGTATCTGCCCGCATTCATCTGCGGCCTTTTCCTGACAGTTATCGGATTCAGGCCTGCTCTGCAGTATCATCCGATTTCGCCAGACCGGATATCAGCCTGCATCCTGCTTCAGATTCCGTCCCGCAGCGGACACCTGTGGTGTCCGGCTGTGATGTTCCTGCTGTCAGGGCAGTCCCGGGATTTTTCACAAATCAGAATACATATGACTGGCATACAGAAAAAGCCCGGCAGGAGGGATCCCTCTGCTGCCGGGCTGAAAAGGCGTAGCTCAGAGAGAGCTTATATGATTTTTGTATCCTTGAGCATCTTGACGGCGCAGAACTTGCCGCACATGGCGCACACCTTTTCATCGTGGTGCTGGATGCGCCGTTTGTCGACCATTTCAGGATCCAGGGCGGCCTTCTTCATGCCTTCCCAGTCAAGTTCCCGGCGGGCCTTGTTCATGGCCGCTTCACGGGCCAGAGCCCTGGGCGTGCCGAGAGCCACTTCTCCGGCCTGGGCTGCGATGCGCGAAGCCAGCACACCTGCTTCGACGTCATCGAGATCAGGGAGCGTGAGATGCTCGGCGGGAGTAAGATAGCAGAGAAAATCAACGCCGGCCGTGACGCCCACGGCAGCGCCGATAGCACCGGCAATGTGATCATAGCCGGGAGTGCTGTCGACAGTAAGCGGTCCGAGAACGTACAGGGGGGCGTGATGGGTCAGCATTTTGATGGACTGGATCTGTGCTTTTACGGCGCTGAGAGCCACGTGTCCGGGACCTTCGATCATGCACTGCACGCCGCGTTCGAGGGCGCGCTGCTGCAGCTGGCCGAGGTTGATGACTTCCTCCATCTGGGCGGCGTCGCCGGCGTCAACACCGGCGCCGGGACGGAGTGCATCGCCAAGGGAAAGCGTGACGTTGTATTCGAGAGCTATATCAAGAAGTCTGTCAAAGCCGTCGATGAGCGGATTTTCCTTCTTGTTTTCCAGCATCCAGCGGGCCAGCATGGAGCCGCCGCGGGATACGATGCCCATGACGCGGGTCTTGTCCGCTCCCATGCGGGCGCCGCGGTAGGAGATGCCGCAGTGGACGGTCATGAAGTCGACACCCTGCTTCGCCTGCTTTTCAATTTCGTCAAAAAGTTCGTCTGGCTGGAGAGAAGAAATTTCACGGTTCGCATCGAGCAGCTTTTCTCCCGCAGCGTACATGGGCACGGTTCCAAGGGGAACGCTGGTGCCTGCGAGCATATCCCTGCGGATGGCGTCAAGATCACCGGCTATGGAAAGATCCATTACCGTGTCCGCGCCAGCCTTCACGGCTGCGTTCAGTTTCTTCATTTCCATTTCGGGGCTGTTGCAGAGCGGGGAAGTCCCAATGTTGGCGTTGACTTTGATGCCGGCCGGCTGCCCGACAAGAATGGGTTCCACGTTCTTGTGGCAGGGATTGCCAAGGAGCACCATGGTGCCATCGGAAATGGCGTTGAGGATGACGCTGCGCTCGAGTCCTTCCCTGGCACAGAGATTATCAAGATGGGCATCGAGGAGTTTTTTGAGGGCTTTATTCTTATTAAGGATATCGGACATTCTTTTCTCCAAAAAGGGCCGCAGGAAGGCCGTTCCGTCTCACGGTTCCCAAAGCCCCGCGGGGGGTCTTCCGGCTGTGTCCCTGCATCTGCCGGACTGCGGGATCGCTAATGGTTTTTCTGTAGGGATTTTTTCCTGTTCTGGCAAGCGGGACAGGATCAGCCGGCATCTGCGCACAGAAAACTGTATAGAACAAATATGTTTTCATCTTCTTGCCAATATCCCTATTTATGGGTAA
>ENA-UEQO01003207-UEQO01003207.1-human-gut-metagenome-genome-assembly--contig:-NODE-3207-length-13111-cov-14.534295_pt1 | contig 13111 bp, 11 predicted proteins | sample MGYA00242938_ERZ507940 | MGnify/ENA primary metagenome ERZ507940 (study PRJEB26167, sample SAMN06115517) | human gut metagenome | host: Homo sapiens | place: China:Chongqing | collected 2014-12-03... | reverse complement strand
GACAGAGTTGTCAAAAAAATTTGAAACGAATTGAGCCAGTGAGTGAAATTTAACGATTCTCTCACTGGTTCTTTTCATTTTCGGAGAAAAGAGGCAAGCAATGCCTGTGTTAATACACACAGGCCCGCAGAGAAGAAAATCCCTCCGTGATTTTCCTCTCCGCTTGCTTGTTGAGGGCAGCGCCCCCAAGCCCCTTTGAACACAGAATTTCATTCTGTGGCTACGCGTTCTGCGAACGCTTTTGACCAGGACCAGCTTACCGCTGGCCGTGGTCTTTTTCTTTTTCAACATCCTGTTCTACCTCCATTTTCAGGACCCGATCCACATTGGCCTTTGCCGTTAAAAGTTCTCGCATTTCCTCACGGGAATGCCGATACTCGGCATAGGTCTTTTTCTTTTCTTCCAACAATTTCGCGTACTCTGTCTGCAACTCTTTGACCTTGGGCAGCTTCTTGACGCCCATCTCATCAAAGGCATTCTTAGCAGCCTGGTGGAGCAGAATTTCTTCCTCATGTTCCTCCCGGAATTTCTTAGAGTAACCCGCCTTGCGGTATGCCACATAGACCTCACGGGTCTTGGCATAATTTACGATGTGAGTACGCAGAACAGCGATCTCTGCCATGCGCTTTTCAGCCGCTTTGATCTGCGCCGAAAGTTCATTGTGATGTGCCGTGGCAGCCGCAGCCTTTTCTTCCAAAACCGCATACTCCAGCAGGTTGTGCTCTGACAGGTAATTCATGGTCTGCGCCATCTGCTTGAGGTTGAACACCTTAGCCCATCGAGCATAGCCAGCGCCTTTTCCAGCCTGCAATTTTGCCTGAATGTCCACCAGCAGATTGACCTTCGGCGGCTCTGCCTGTGTGACTGTTTTCTTTCGCGGGGTATGTGCTTTCTTCCCTAAGAGAACTGCCCGCAAATCTTCCAATCCATATCCTTCGCCCAGACTGTCCATGCGGGCGGCTTTCTCCCAACCAGAGAGCTTCAGTCGATACGATTTTCCGCGCTTTGAGACTTCACAACCATACTCTTGCAACAGCTTCAGCAGTTCTTCAAAGTCAGCAGGACTTTGTGATAATGCGTTGTCAATCGCCACACGAAGCAGCTCTCGGTGAGAGGGCTTTGCCTGATCGCCCAGCCATTTGTTATAGCTCTTTCCGTGAAGTTTCGGATTCTCTACAATGGACAGTCCATTCTCAATACAGATGGTGTCACTTAGCCGACGAACCGCCTTGGTGCTGCCCCAAAAGTTTCGGAACTTCCGGTCATATTCTAAGCTGACCGATGACCAGATAATGTGATTATGAATGTGCGACTTGTCTATGTGAGTGCAGACCACAAAGGCATGATTGCCTTTAGTAAAACGCTTTGCAAATTCTACGCCCAGCCGGTTTGCTTCTTCCTGGGTAATCTCACCAGGGCGGAAGGACTGGCGCACATGATAGGCAATCACATCATCTGTACCACGCACTCGTCCGGTAGCGGCAATGTACTGCCGCTTTGCCAGAAGGAACTCCGCATCCGCAGTCCGGCTGTCACACGCATAGCCGGTAATGAGCCTGCCGTTATCTGTTTTCTTTGGATTGGCCACATAGTCGATGATGTCACTGATCGCCCGACTCTCTGTGCGGCCTTTGCCGACATGAAGCGGCATGATTCTTGTAGTTGCCATAATAGAAGGCCCTCCTCTCATAAATATTTTTGTTTTCGCTGAACTCTTTGCTTCTATCGTTGCAATAACTTTCTCCGCTGGGTATAATAAAAAAGAACTTTCTACAACCTCAAAGGAGGGATTTCTATGATAGAACAGCTCATTGCTGAAGCAACAGAATGTGATTTCAAAGTTGCTCTCGAAATAAAAAAGCCAAAAAGCTGGTTAAAAAGTGTCAGTGCCTTTTCCAATGGAATCGGCGGCACTCTGTTTTTCGGAGTCTCCGATGACCGGGAGCCTATCGGCTTGTCCGATGTTCAAAAGGATGCTGAAGCGATCAGCCGCTTAATCAAAGAACGTATCACACCATTACCGCAGTTTATCTTAAAGCCATTGCAGGAAGATGGTAAAAACCTGTTGGCTCTGGAGGTTTCTCCTGGCCGCAGCACCCCATACTATTACAAGGCAGACGGAGTGATGGAAGCATATATCCGTGTTGGAAATGAAAGCGTAATTGCCCCTGATTACATTGTGAATGAACTGATCTTAAAGGGAACCAATCAGTCCTTTGATACCCTAACAACAGACGCGGTAAAAAAGGATTACAGCTTTACACTTCTGGAAGCAACCTATCTGGAACGGACTGGTCTCCGCTTTGAGCCATCCGATTATGTCTCCTTCGGTTTGGCTGACAAAAATGGGTTCTTGACCAATGCCGGAAAGCTCATGACCGATCAGCACACAGTTTATAACTCCCGTATGTTCTGTACCCGGTGGAATGGCTTGGAAAAAGGCTCTATCTTTGATGATGCGCTGGACGATAAAGAATACGAAGGGAATCTGATTTATCTACTGAAAAGCGGCAGTGAATTTATTCGCAATAATTCCAAAGTCCGTTTTGTCAAAGAGGCACAGTATCGTGTAGACAAGCCGGATTATGCTGAACGAGCTGTGACAGAGGCTCTTGTCAATGCGCTTATCCATCGTGATTATATTGTGCTTGGCAGCGAAATCCATATTGATATGTTTGATGATCGGGTGGAAATCACATCTCCTGGCGGTATGTTTGGCGGCGGCTCAATTCAGGAATACGATATTTACAGTATTCGTTCGATGCGACGAAACCCTGTGATTGCTGACCTGTTCCACCGCATGAAGTACATGGAACGCCGTGGAAGTGGCCTACGCAAAATCGTCAGTGAAACCGAAAAGCTGCCTGGATACACAGAGGCATATAAGCCCGAATTTTCCTCAACAGCGACAGATTTCAGAGTCATCTTGAAAAATGTAAACTACCATCATGGTCCTTCTATCATAGAAACGACCCATGATAGGACCTATGACGCAACCTATGATACAACCCATGATGCAACCCATGATAAAATCCTTGCATTTTGCATAGAACCACATTCAAAATTAGAAATCGCAGAACACTGTGGATACAAAAACACAAAAAACTTTACACAAAAATATCTGCGTCCGCTATTGAACAATGGAACACTCAAAATGACACTTCCAGATAAACCGAAAAGTAAACATCAAAAATATATTACCGTTCGTACCGAGTAAAATGAGAAGCAGGTCATTTGGGGTGTCCAGTTAAGAAAATATTCTAAGATGAAAAAACGGTACAGCTTTGGCTATGCCGTTTCTTTCATTTTTACAAGGCAATTTGTCTTAGAGCTGAAATGTTTCATTGCGAGCAAGAAGAAAAACAAAATAAACCCGTTCTGCGGAGAATATGTAATCAACACTGCAACTCTCTGTCAAATTCTACCCGGACATATCCGTTTCTGCTTCTATAAACCTCTATTGCCTTATCTATATCAGTCAATGCATATATTCAAGGACGTTCATTCCTGCCACTGCCGGACGAAAAAGGATGTTCGATCGTGTATTATTAAATATTGCAAGGAAAAAGGCGATTGAATCGTCGTGTTAGTTATTTGTTAGTTACCGTGAAAATTTTGTGTGTTTTGTGGTGTCTGATAGAATTATCAAAATATAAAGAAATCCCCGAAAACTCGATGTTTTCGGGGAAATTTGCTCTTTTGTGATATTCGTTTGAATTATCTCTTTGTTAACGTTTTGAGAACATGAAAAGCCCATAAATAGGGGATTTGTGTATGGCAGTGTTGCATATGTGTTGTATGCGGTTGGCTGCCCACACATTCCCAGAGCTACTCATTACTTTAGCAAAGAAAGGATTAATACTATGAAAATACATTTTGCTTACTATAACCAATACAAGAACGGAATTGATATTGCTTTTGACGACAATGTACTTCTGTTTGTCTCATGTGCTGAAGCGGAAAAGAATCTCAATACTACTCCTAACTCGCAAAGGCTTATTGATAATCTTGCAATTGATGAGCCGCTTAAATATGCTGCATTAGCTCTTGGTTGTGAGTTGCAGGATTGGGCTGATGCTATGGATGAGGATTGGTGTCCATAATCCAAAACATCTTCAACTATATTACTCCGAAATATTTTTCAAAGAATACCTTTAACTTATCAATTACTGTCTGTTTTTTCAAAGCTCGATTTGAGCCACCAGAGAATCTTGAAATTGGGGGTAAGATTTTATCAATATCTGTTCCTGTGGTTTTTATTCCTCCATCTCTGAATGAATTCTCTATAAATTTTTGAGCTTCATCATGTTTTAGGTTTTCATCTCGAATAATTGTTTCTAAATCTTGCTCTTTTTGTTTTTTAACAAAATCTTGCCAATCCTTTTCAACATCTGTTTTTACTGTCATTTGGGCGACAAAACCTTCAATTAAAGCTTTTTTGCTACGTAACTCTACGCTTGCATCTATTGATTTGTTAATATTGGCAAGAATCGTTTTATCTTCACAGTTCGATTCATGATATTTTGTAACAAGCATCAAGATGTAATCTATATTGACATCAACCTGCTTAATAAGTTCTATTTCAAAAACAATATCATCATTAATTCGTTCTTTTTCAATGTCACTTTTTTTAGCATATTCTTGATATAAGTCAATGTAAATACTCTGATAATCCTGTAAATCTCTAACTGATACAGAACTATCACTTTCAAAATCATCAAAACATCTCAAAATATTTCTTAACTTCAAAATACGACCAAATAGTTTAATAAATTCTTTTTCGTTATCCTCGCCAATGATTTGACTGCTTATCGGAAATTCATTTACCAGTCTTGCCACAAGCTCATTATAACCTTCAATATGTTTTCCGTGCTCATCTTCATAGCCATTCATATACTCATTATAAGCTTTTAGAATAACCATACCTTTTGCCTTTTTATCCCCAAAAAGTGCTAAGGCATTATTAGTGGCTGTCTCGAGATTTCTAAAACAAACAATGTTTCCAAATGTTTTAACTGAATTCAAAATACGATTAGTACGGGAAAATGCTTGTATCAAACCATGATCTTTTAAATTCTTATCTACCCACAAGGTATTGAGGGTAGTTGCATCAAATCCCGTCAAAAACATATTGACTACAATCAGTAAATCAATCTCTCGATTTTTCATTCTCAATGATACATCTTTATAATAGTTAGGGAATTTATCAGCGGATGTATCATAACTAACATTAAACATCCTATTATAATCATCAATTGCACTGTCAAGAAAATCCCTTGATGTCTGATCAAGGCTGCTGGTGTCAAAATTCTCATCTTGCAAGATATCGTCTGGATCTTCTTCGTTTGGATTAAAACTGAATATCGTAGCAATATTTAATTTGTGACCAGTTTTCTCCATTTGTCTTTTAAATTCATTGTAATATGCAATTGCTGCCGGAATGGAAGCGACTGCAAAAATCGAATTGAAGCCATTCACTTTTGCAGTTGTTTTTTGCTCTGATACAGTGTTATTCTTGGACTTCGCCATTTTTTCTACATTCGTAATTACTTTATGATCATAATAAGAACGACTTTGATTGCGATAAGTTTTTTGCTCAAAATGTTCAAGAATGTATTGCGTAATCTCAGATACCCTTTTTGAATCAAGTAAAGCATTTTCTCGATCAATTGCCTTTACTTGCTTGTCATATAAACGCTCAGGATTTTTAATTGTGTTGATATAATCAATTCTAAAAGGCAACACATTTCCATCATGAATAGCATCTACAATTGTATATGTGTGCAGCGGTCTTACTTTATTACCATTTTCATCCGGTTCACCTCCGAAAACCTGTGCTGTTGTACGCATATTTGATGCATTAGAACTATTAGAGTTTATTGCAAAAATAGGAGTACCTGTAAAACCGAATATATGGTAATTCTTAAAATGCTTTGTAATCGACTTATGCATATCTCCAAATTGAGAACGATGACATTCATCGAAAATCATAACAATATGTTTTTTATAAACTTCGTGCTCCTTGTTCTTGGATATGAATTTATCTAACTTTTGAATGGTTGTGATAATGATTTTTGCATTATCGTCTTGCATTTGTTTTTGTAGAATTTTAGTAGAGGTGTTGCTGTTAGCAGCACCTTTTTCAAATCTGTCGTATTCTTTCATTGTCTGATAATCAAGATCTTTTCTGTCGACAACAAACAATACTTTGTCAATAAATTTTAATCCTTGAGCAAGCTGTGCGGTTTTAAAGCTGGTTAAAGTCTTTCCACTTCCCGTTGTATGCCAAATATAACCACCTGCCTCTTTTCTACCTGTTTTTTTTAGATTAGTAGAAACGATAATGCGATTTAGAATTTTTTCAGTTGCTGAAATTTGATAAGGACGCATTACCAATAATAAATTCTCTGAGGTAAACACACAATAACGAGTTAAAATATTAAGTAGCGTATGTTTTGCAAAAAAAGTTTTTGTAAAATCCACAAGATCTGGAATAATGTGGTTTTTCTCATCCGCCCAATAACTTGTAAATTCGAAGCTATTTGAAGTCTTTTTCCTTTTTTCTGCATTTTTCTCTACATTGTCTTTTATATGCTGAAATCTTGTTGTGTTGGAATAATACTTTGTATGCGTACCGTTGGAGATTACAAACAACTGTATATACTGATACAATCCGCTGCCAGCCCAAAAGCTGTCACGCTGGTATCGATTGATTTGGTTAAATGCTTCTCGAATTGCGTTCCCACGTTTTTTTAGCTCAACATGCACCAACGGCAATCCGTTTACCAAAAAGGTTATACGTTGTGATATTGATTTCCTGACCAAAAAATCCATTTCGTACATTATCTTTACCAAGAATTTTTGCAAATTTCAAAAGCAATGACCCACTACCCACAGCAGGATCATATACTTTATTTACTTCTGTTTTCATTTTCCCACTATTATCAAGAAGTGAAATTTTTGTAAGAAGTTCAGATACCTCTTGCGGAGTAAAAAATTCTCCACCGCTTTTGCCCGCATTTGAAGCATACATCCCCATTAGATACTCATAAGTATCTCCAAACGCATCAATTGAATTATCTTGATAATTACCAAGATCCATATCTCCTATAACAGTAATTAACTTTTTCAGCCTTTTGTTTCTTTTTATAACCGTTGGCCCAAGCTTATTACTATTCACATCTATATCGTCAAACAAACCTTTAAAATTTTCTTCACTCGATCTACCAATAGCAGATGCTTCAATATTTTTAAAATTTTCCTGTAATACTACATTCAAGTTTTCATCTAAATCCGCAACTCCTATTTCGTTTCCGTTTCTTTCAGCTTCATCCTTTGCAGCCTTATCTGCTTTTTTTATTCTATTTAACAGATTCCCAAACAATTCGCTAGGTTTAATAAAGAAACCTTTTTCTTGCACCATATCATCTTTTACACTTAATGCTTCTTCATCACTAATTTGGGCGTAATCAAAATCTGTATTTCCTGCTTCCCATTCACCTTTATTTAAATAAGTTGTAAGGTTTTCAGATATATATCTATAAAAAAGCATACCCAAAACATATTGTTTAAAATCCCAACCATCAACACTTCCTCTAAGTTCATTTGCAAGTGCCCATATTGTACGATAAAGTTCTGTTCTTTCTTGGTCTCTTTTATTATCATTCATCTTGGTTTTCTCCGTTTCCTAATAATTTTTTATAGTCTATATCATATCGTAATTTTTTACACAAGTTTTTATTTTTTAAAATTTGTGCAATATCAGCAGGCACTTCATTTCTTTCTTGTGCAGCTAAGTCAAAAAATAATTCTATTTGATCAGGTTTAGGTTTTAATAATTGAAGCATTGCAAATTGTCTTTCTGGAGGAGGTGGATTAACTTTTCCACTTAAAATGTCGTAAAAATACGGTTTTTTTATACCGAGTGTGGTGTAAAACTTGACATTTGATAAGTTTGCCTCTTTTATCATTTGTGCAAGTAAATCGCAAAATTTAATAGAATTATCATTATCCAAGTAATCACCACCATTTCTAATTTAGTATGTAAGTTTACATACTTACATACTACCATTTTTCTAATAAAAAATCAACAAGAACCTATCGTGTATTTATTGATTCTTGTTGATTTTATAAACAATAGAGTTCTCATCTATTATATGTTTATGTGTATTTATATTTTATTCATCCTTTTCCGCTTCCCTCATAAACCTCCCACAATCTCTTCTGTTCCGCTCCTATCCTCAATATCTCCTTCAAATCCCTAACCATTGCCTCAACATTAGCGTCCATCTGTTCAACAGTACCAGTACGATTACCTGCTGTAATCTCCCATTGAACACTCTCTTTAGAGTAATATTCCCTAGTATCCACATTTATATATCCATACAACGAATATGAATAACCATTACTTTTCTCTAGGAACACCGGCGCCAATTCTCCTTTAGAAGTTTTCCATCTCATCAACCTTGGGAACCAGCACAAGCCTTCTTTTATCAGTTCTTTAAATGCCTCAAGTAACTTGCCCAGCTCATTTAATATTCCACGGAATGAGTTTCCTGCCTCTATTGTCTTATCTGCTTCTACCTGATTAGCATATTCTTCTATCGTAGGTGCAAATAATCTGAATGACGATACAAAATTCTTGATTCTATCAAGCAATTTCGCTGCATCTTCTGCTTTTTCAATAGCATTTGCCAGCTCTTCATTTACCGATTGAAGTTCAGATCTTTTTTTATCGAGTTCCATTGATATCTGTTTTGATTCTCTACTATCCATTTCTGATAGCGACTTACTAATCCGCCGCATACTTTCCAGGCATGAAATATCAGACTCCAGTTTTTCTTTTTTATCCGTATATTCTTTTTCAACGGCTTTATTTGCCTTAACTGCCATATCCGACTCTTCCACCTGCTTTTGTAATTGTGTCAAATGCTTTGTCTCCTGAGACACCTTATACTCTGCAACGGATAAATCGTGATTTCGACCTTTCGACTTTTCTTTTATTTGTTCTCCAAACCAGTCATCGACTTCTTTATTTGCCACCTCTCGGAGTTTATCCTGCAGCACTCGCGATAAAACTTCTTTAGTGAATACCTTTCTTTTTGACACCTGCTTGCAAAAACCTTTCTTATATCCATCTCCCACAGGAACTCCCACAATGTGCATATGCGGACTATCCTCATCAAGATGAACCACAGCATTTGCAACTACAAACTGTGGTAGCCTCTTTCTAAGCTCGTCCAGTATTATCTGATATGATAATTTCATATATGACTTCATATCATCAAATTGCTTCCAGAACTCCCTGTCGCCTATCTGAATGATTATTTCAACTGCCATATCCTGTTCCTTACCTGCCACATGTTCAAAATAATCTTCAATTTTCCTATCTTGTCGTGTCTGCTTTTTATTATATTCTTCTAATGCCTCATCGAATTCTTTATGATATACTGTTTTCACATCATCAATCAGTTTTGATGTACCATATATGATGCAAATGTTGTCTTTGCTATAATCTGATGATTTATATTTTCTCAGGTTATGCTTTGCAACAGCTGCAAGCTTAGATTTCGATGTAATGGCACTTTTATTATTGCTCACATGAGCTGTATATGAAATATTTCCCATTTGCATCTCCTTATCTGTACTACCTTTTTATCTGTTAAATCTATCGGAGCAGTGCAGTTATCATCTTGGCTCTGCCACAGATGATAACCCCCTAGCAGTTTTGGCAAGCCAAAATTGCAGTGGGCTCCCCGAGGATTTTATATATTATCCTTACTATTACCAAGAGTTTAATAATCTGTATTTTTTATGATTGCAGACTCTAAACTCTTTCCTAGAATTTAGAATCTGCTTTTTCAAACGTCCATATTGTTAAACTCTTTATTCCGGCATTACCCAAGTCCAGTAAATTGTTCCATCTTCTGCTTTTTCTTTATCTGATGTTATACCCAGCTTTTTCTTTGCCGATAAAAGAGTATTTCTCTTAATGCTCCTCTTTGCAGCTTCCATCATTATTTCATTAGATGGAATTACCTTGTTTGAACCAAAGTATTCTTTGATAAAATTCTCCGCAATGTCGAGCTTCTTTTTTCCTCTTCCTTCATTGCCGGATAACAGCTCATCTATGGTGATGTCATATGGTCCTATGCATACCATTCCATTATCCTCAGTCATTTCAAATCCTATCGCATCTCCTGCCGGAGCTAATGAAGATTTATCATGTGCCATTATTCTTATATTAGGTTTATCACGAAGCCTTGCCACCAGCAGAACACTTGCGGGGCGTAAGCCGGCTTTACATTTGTGAGATTTCTTATACTCTACATAATTGCCAATCGGTTTCCTAATAACCGGACAGTATAGACTTGCTGACCGGAATATTCATCTGTTTTCTGTGGATTTACTACATAATCGATGATGTCACTGATCGCCCGACTTTCTGTGCGGCCTTTGCCAACATGAAGCGGCATGATTCTTGTGGTTGCCATAATGCTTCCTCCTCTCCAAAAACAAAAGCTGCCACCCAACGAATCTTTATCGTCGAAGTGACAGCTTTCTGTCATTATGCACACCTTTGTAATGGTGCTTTTATGTTCTTTTACTATTCAAAAATTCAACCAGCTCATAGACTGTCGTTACCGGATTACTGTCTCGGCAGATCACAGCAACCTGATCTCTGGTTAATCTCTCCACTCGTTCTTTTGCGTACTGAATAGCTTCTGGCTGATGTTCCTGCAATTCTTCAAAAACATCCACACTTTTTCCGTAATTTTCCAAATATCCTTTGTTTTTCAAGATGTCAATTACCGTAGTGGAATCTTTCAAATATCCATTCCGTTTTTCAAAATGGAGCAGATACCAATATTCAAATGCCGGATTGGAATATGCGATTTTGTACCCATGCTTCTCCGAATAGGAAATTGCAGCTTGAAGCTCAAAGTCTTTATTATCATCACAGTCAAATACACACCAAAGCTGATCTCCGTCTTTCGGATAATAATCTACTTGAGAGATCAGTGATTTTGCGTGTTTCACCAAATGTTCCGCCGCTTTATGTTTTGATGGAATTGGGATAATATCCACCAGGCAGTTTCGTGAACGAAAATGTTTGAAATAAAGTGTCTCTGTTTCTTTTCCTTCGCAGATGATATAAACAATCGGTTTACGCTTCCGCCGCTTAACTTTGTTCGGATCATACTCTTTTCGCATCTTGCTCATCAGGCGTCACCTCCGATAAAAGGGATTGCACCAAATCGTCCCTGAAGATAACCCTTACGCACATTTTCTCCTTTTCTTGGAGAGAAAGATGCCAACGAGTAAAACTCTGTTGCACAAGTTTCATCGTTTTTTTCAGCAAACCAAATCTGATCTCTACGGAAGAAATTCAAGTCAAGCAGCATTGCATCGTGTGTTGTAAAAATCAGCTGCGCTCCCTTTGTATTGACAGCCTTATCCTGCACCATTTCAATCAGCCTTCTGGTTAAAAGAGGATGCAGACTATCTTCAATTTCATCAACAACTAAAAGTGCGCCGTTTTCAAGTGCCTGCAACCATCCTCCGATGCGGGCAAAAAAGTGTTGTGTACCGACAGATTCCTGCTCCATTAAAAGCTGAAAGTATTCTGTTGTACCGTCCTCGTTAATAATTCGATGTGTTGTCGTAATAACCGGTATTTTACCAGAGGTGTTCTTGATTGTAACATCGGTGATTCCAAGATCGGCAAGCATCAATTCTTTTAAGATTCGAGCTTTCTTATCATCACCGCTGACAATCTGGGCAACAGTTTCTGAGGTAGCTGGCTCTTCATCCATCAGAAATGTCAACTTTTCCAGGAACCACTGATAAGCATTTTCCGTCTGAGGCAGATTCCAGTCATTAGAGGACACCAGATAGAGCTTATTGTCCGGTGTTCGGTTACTCAGAGTAACCTGCTCATTTACATTTTCCCGGAACTCATACACTCCATTTTCTCTTGAAAAAATTAAGGCTTCACGGCCATTCGGCCAATGGTAAAGATACTCTTTGTAAATCTTCTTTGCATCAAAAGAAAAACCGTATGTGTAACGAACTCCCTGAAAATTAAATACGATTTCAAAAGAAGTCGGGACCTTTGTTCTGCCAAACGGCTCCCACGGCAACTTTTGACCTTTAGAAACTTTTGCAGCATTTCCCACAACCATTTCTTTCATCGTCATCATTGCATGTAATACGTTACTTTTTCCGGCTGCATTTGCACCATAAATTGCAAGTACGGGCAGCAATGTCTTCTTTTCATCTGGATGAAGCAGATACTCTTCAAATGACTTATCCTTAGAGGCCGCAAAACTGATCACGGCACTGTTTTTTATTGACCTATGATTTTCAACTGTAAACTGAATCAACATAATGGAATACCTCCATTCTCAGTATTCGCATTTTCAGCTACTATTATAACAGTTAAAAATGCCTTGGTCAATATTTATAGCTTGTTTTTGCAGTTTTTCTGCGAAATTTATAAATAAATTCTTTCTCAACCATTTTTCGCAAAATATTCATCATACTATACCCCTACCATCTTAGTCAGAACAACTTAGTCAATGAAAATCCTGTACCTTACCCAACAGCCAGATTGCAGCCAGCGGCAGCCCCATCGGACTAATCAAAAATGCCATCAACAACAAAATAAACCCGTTCTGCGGAGAATATGTAATCAACACTGCAACACCTAACAAAGCAAGAATCATGCTGATAAGCCCCAGAACCAGACCGGATACATAAACCAGGCCAAGACATATCCAGACAAAAAGTGTCAATGCAACAACAATTGGCGCAACGGCAATCATCAATAGTAGTTTCAAAATTTTTTGCGCAATCAGCATTTCATCAGCTCCTCCTTCAAACGATCCACATATTTCTTACACAGAACACTAATCTGTTTTTCATCATCTTCTGTCAGTTCACGCCTTCCCTGGGTCAGTTAGTCTGCGTGACGCTCAGATGAAATAGTGCCATCGGCTTTCGACTCCTTTTCTCTGTTCGCTTGACCGATATGGGTAATCGCCATGTGACGGACGGCTCGCTGGACTTCGGACAGGGAAAAGATGTGTTCCATCAGCTCTGTCATTTC
>ENA-UEQO01003194-UEQO01003194.1-human-gut-metagenome-genome-assembly--contig:-NODE-3194-length-13162-cov-5.275812_pt1 | contig 13162 bp, 10 predicted proteins | sample MGYA00242938_ERZ507940 | MGnify/ENA primary metagenome ERZ507940 (study PRJEB26167, sample SAMN06115517) | human gut metagenome | host: Homo sapiens | place: China:Chongqing | collected 2014-12-03... | reverse complement strand
AGATGTTGTTGAACCGGATGAAATGCTTGTTGAAGTATGTAGAAAGCATTTTCCTGAGCTTACCTGTGGACTGGATGATGACAGGGTTAATGTGTATATTCAGGATGCATTAAGATTTTTAAGAAATAAGACGGGTGATTATGACCTGATAATTAATGATGCGACAGATCCATTTGGATATACAGAAGGTTTATTCACCAAAGAATTTTATGGAAGCTGTTATAAGGCACTTAAAAGCGATGGAATTATGGTATATCAGCATGGAAGTCCGTTTTATTCAGAAGATAAAGAGGAATGTGTGAAAATGCACAGAAAGGCATATCAGGCATTCCCTGTAAGCCGTGTATATCAGGCACATATACCAACTTGTTCATCAGGATATTGGCTGTTTGGATTTGCTTCCAAGAAATATCATCCGCTTGATGATTTCAGACCGGAGGAATGGAAGAAGTTAGGTATAAAGACAAGATATTATACAACTAATCTTCACAGGGGAGCATTTATGCTTCCGGGTTATGTAGAGCAGATGCTTGAAGAAGAAGAAAATGAGAAGAAAGCCTGAAAAGAGTAATAGACAGTGTTTAAAAGAAAGCGTTAAGATAATTAATAAACAGGCTTAAAGAATGGAGGATAATTATGAGCAGAGTATTAATAATAGGTTGTGGTGGAGTTGCAACAGTGGCAATTAACAAGTGCTGTCAGAACAGTGAAGTATTTACAGAGATATGTATAGCAAGCAGGACTAAGAGCAAATGTGATGCTTTAAAGGATAAATTACAGCCTGATACAAAGACAGTAATTACAACAGCAAAGGTTGATGCAGATAATGTAGAAGAACTTGTGAAGCTTATTGAAAGCTATAAACCAGAGGCAGTGCTTAACCTTGCACTTCCATATCAGGATTTAACAATAATGGATGCCTGCCTTAAGACAAAGGTGCATTATATTGATACTGCTAACTATGAAGCAGAAGATACCGAAGATCCTGAGTGGAGAGCTATATATGAAAAAAGATGTAAGGAAGAAGGTTTTTCAGCTTATTTTGATTATTCTTGGCAGTGGAATTATAAGAAGCAATTTGAAGAAGCTGGAATAATGGGACTTTTAGGAACGGGCTTTGATCCTGGTGTAACAAGTGTATTTTCAGCATATGCACTTAAGCACTACTTTGATGAAATAGACACAATTGATATTCTTGACTGCAACGGCGGAGATCACGGCTATCCTTTTGCGACTAATTTTAATCCTGAGATTAATTTAAGAGAAGTATCAGCACCTGGCTCATATTGGGAAGATGGACACTGGGTAGAAGTACCAGCTATGTCTATAAAGAGAGAATATGATTTCCCACAGGTTGGAATGAAGGATATGTATCTTTTACATCACGAGGAGATAGAATCGCTTGCTAAAAACATTCCGGGAGTTAAAAGAATAAGATTTTTTATGACATTTGGACAGAGCTACCTTACACATATGAAATGTCTTGAGAATGTTGGAATGTTAAGAACTGACCCTGTAAAAGTCAATGGTGTTGAAGTTGTTCCTATACAGCTCTTAAAAGAACTTCTTCCAGATCCTGCTACACTTGGAGAAAGAACAGTAGGAAAGACTAACATTGGCTGTATATTCAGGGGAAGAAAAGATGGAAAAGAAAAGACAATATATATTTATAATGTATGTGACCATCAGGAATGTTACAGGGAAGTTGAATCACAGGCAATATCATATACAACAGGAGTTCCTGCAATGATAGGAACAATGATGGTTGTCACAGGAATGTGGAATAAAGCAGGTGTATACAATGTGGAAGAATTTGATCCTGATCCATATATGGAAGCACTTAATAAATGGGGACTTCCTTGGGTAGTTGAGGAAAATCCACAGCTTGTAGAATAGAGGATATAAGAGTTGATGACAATAGATGATATTACAACACCAGCATATATTATAGATGAGAATATTCTGGTTCATAATCTTGAAATTTTAAAATATGTTGAAGACAAAACAGGATGTAAAATATTGCTTGCACAGAAAGCATTTTCAGCATTTTATGAATATCCGTTAATTGGCAGATACATAAGTGGCACAACAGCAAGTGGATTGTATGAGGCAAGGCTTGGCAGGGAAGAGATGAATAAAGAAAATCACGTCTATGCTCCTGCTTACAAAGAAAAGGATATAGATGAACTTGTAAAAATATGTGACCATATAATATTTAATTCCATAGGGCAGCTTATGCGTTATAAGGAAAAATGTATAAGAAGCGGTATCAGCATAGGACTTAGAATTAATCCGGAAATATCTACGCAGGGTGATAATGCAATATATGACCCTTGTGCGTATGGTTCAAGGCTTGGAGTAACTATTGATATGTTAAACAAGGCAGATGAGGAAGTTCTTAATGGAGTTGAGGGACTTCATTTTCATACTCTCTGTGAGCAGAATTCAGATGCACTTGCAATTACACTTAAAGCAGTTGAAGATAAATTCGGGCATATTATGAAGAATATGAAATGGATTAATATGGGCGGTGGACATCATATAACAAGAAAAGATTATGATATAGATACACTTATTGGCTGCGTTAATCACATAAAGAGTGAATATAATGTACAGGTGTATTTAGAGCCGGGCGAGGCTGTTGCTCTTAATGCCGGTTATCTTGTTACAGAGGTGTTAGATAAGGTTGATAATGGAATCGAAACGCTTATACTTGATGCTTCTGCCGCGTGCCATATGCCAGATGTCCTCGAAATGCCATATACACCACCACTTCGGGGGGCACAGATAATTAAAAATATCAAAGAATATAAAGATGTTACTGCTGGTAAAGATATTCAGGAAAATGAAGATATTAGGAAGTATAAAGATAAAAAAGAATACAGAGAAAATGTATACAGGCTGTCTTCATATACCTGTCTTGCAGGAGATATTATAGGTGATTATAAGTTTGACAGTAAGATTAATATAGGGGACAGGCTTGTATTTGAGGATATGGCGATATACTCAATGGTAAAGAATAATACATTTAATGGAATACCACTTCCAGCTATAGCGGTAATGAAAGATAAAGAAGTGCGGGTTATTAAAGAATTTGGTTATGAAGATTTTAAGTGGAGGCTTTCGTGAGAATAACAGATACTACACCTATAGAAGATGGCTATTATATGCCGGCAGAATATGACAGGCACAAGGCTACAATTATGATATGGCCTGTAAGGACAGGCTCGTGGCCTTATAATGCTGTAGCTGCACAGAATGTATTTGTGGATATTGCACATATAATATCCAGACACGAAAAAGTGTATATATTAGCAGATGAGAAGCACTATGCACAGGCAGAAGCAAGATTTATGAAAATAAAAGACGCTGTAACAGGAGAATGTAATAAAGCCAGTGAAGATATTAAAGCTGCCTGGAATATTGAAGTAGTCTGCATCGAAACAGATGATGCGTGGGCAAGAGATGTATGTCCCACGTTTGTAAAAAACGGACATACAGGTGATGTACGTGGGATTAACTGGAAATTCAATGCTTGGGGTGGCGATTATGACGGACTTTACAAGAATTGGGAAAAGGACGATAAAGCAGCTCTGCAATTCTGTAATATGACAGGATATGATTGCTATGATGCCAATCCGTTTGTGCTTGAGGGAGGTTCTATACACAGTGATGGTGAAGGTACGGTTATAGTTACTGACAGCTGTCTTTTAAGTAAGGGAAGAAATCCAGATATGAGCAGGGAACAGATTGAGCATAAGCTTAAGAAATATCTGGGGGCAAAGAAAATTATATGGATTCCATATGGAATATATAATGATGAAACTAATGAACACGTTGATAATGTGTGTGCATTTACCTCACCAGCTAATGTAGTTCTTGCGTGGACGGATAATGAGGAAGATCCTCAATATGCAATGTCTTTGGCTGATATGAAGGTGCTTGAAAGAGAAACTGATGCCAGAGGACGTAAGTTTAATGTTCATAAACTGCATATACCGGATGTCCCAGTGTGCATAACTGATAATGATTTAAAGGGTCTTGTGTTTGAAGCAGGAGAAGATATGCGTGAAGCGGGAGAGCGGCTTGCGGCCAGTTATGCTAACTTCTATATAGCCAATGATATTGTGCTTGTTCCACAGTTTGGCGATGTTAAAGATAAGCAGGCATTAGAGCTTATTCAGAATCTTATGCCAGAGTATGAGGTTATTGGTGTGTATGCAAGAGATATAATTGTTGGTGGAGGCAATATACATTGTATTACACAGCAGATACCGCAATAACAGGATATATTAAAGTGGTATATATGTTACAGATTAGTGCTGCTGGCACAATTAAGGTATAAAAAGAAGTCAAAGCGTAATAGGTTATAGATTGGTTTTAGTGTGACAGACACGGAAATGAGGTAATATGAGCAGAAAAGTAAAAGCTGCGGCAATTCAGATGCGGTGCAGTAATAATGTCGGCGATAATATAAAAAAAGCTGATGAAATGACAAGAGAAGCAGTAAAAAAGGGAGCTAATATAATTCTTTTGCCAGAATTATTTGAAAGACAGTATTTTTGTCAGGAGAGAAGATATGAATATTACGCCTATGCCAAAAGCGTACAAGAAAATGATGCTGTCCAGCATTTTACACAGACTGCTAAGGAACTTGGAGTTGTTATAATTGTAAGTTTTTATGAAAAAAACATAAATGTGTTGTATAATACAGTTACGGTTATTGATGCTGATGGAAGCAATCTTGGAATATACAGAAAGACACATATTCCAGATGACCATTATTATCAGGAGAAATTCTATTTTACGCCGGGTAATACAGGATTTAAGGTGTTTAATACAAGGTTTGGCAATATAGGTATAGGAATATGCTGGGATCAGTGGTTCCCTGAAACGGCAAGAGCATTAGCGGTAAAGGGTGCAGAGATATTATTCTATCCTACAGCTATAGGAAGTGAGCCTATACTTGAATGTGACAGTATGCCTCATTGGAGAAGGTGTATGCAGGGACACGCCGGCTGTAATCTTGTTCCTGTGGTGGCAGCTAACAGAATTGGAATAGAAACAGTAGACCCTTGCGAGGCAAATGGTGGACAGAAAAGTTCACTCAAGTTCTATGGTTCATCATTTATAACAGATAATACAGGTGAAGTCATATGTGAAGCAGGAAGAGATACAGAAGAAGTACTTGTTGCACAGTTTGATTTAGATGAATATATGACAGACAGATTATCGTGGGGATTATTCAGAGATAGAAGACCGGAAATATATAACTGAATTGGAGATAAACGTAGTGAAGAAACTTGTTATAGGTATGCTTGCCCACGTTGATGCAGGTAAGACAACATTATCTGAGAGCATATTGTATACATCGGGAGCTATAAGAAAGCTTGGAAGAGTAGATAACAAAGATGCGTTTCTTGATAATAATGATTATGAAAGACAGCGTGGAATAACGATATTTTCCAAGCAGGCAGTATTTACCTACAAAGATTTAGATGTTACATTGCTTGATACACCCGGACACGTTGATTTTTCGGCAGAGATGGAGAGAACGCTCTGGGTGCTTGATTATGCTGTTCTTGTTATTAACGGAATGGATGGGGTTCAGGGACATACAGAGACACTTTGGGGACTTTTAAAGAGATTAAAAGTCCCTGTGTTTATATTTGTCAATAAAATGGACCAGCAGGGAACAGACAGGCATAGAATATTAGAACAATTAAAGAATAAGTTATCATCAGGATGTGTGGATTTTGACAGGCTTGATTATGAAGAGCTTGCTGTGTGCAATGAAGAAGCATTAGAGCAGGTGTTAGAGGAAGGCATTGTTGATGATAAGCTTATAGGAAATATGATAAGCCAAAGAGAAGTATTTCCTGTAATATTCGGCTCTGCATTAAGACTTGATGGAGTGGACAGACTTCTTGATATTATGAATAAATATTGTGAGGTATCTGAAGATGGTGATGATAAGCAGTCGGATATGTCAGCAAGAGTATATAAAATATCAAGAGATGACAGGGGTGAAAGGCTTACACACATTAAGGTTACAGGCGGAAGCCTTAAAGCTAAACAGCTTATTAATGGTGAGAAGATTAACCAGATCAGAATATATTCAGGTGAGAAGTACACTTCGGTAAATGAAGCTGTATGTGGAAGTATATGTGCAATAACAGGGCTGGAGGGCACCTATGCAGGACAGGCATTAGGCAGGGAGAATAATGATAATGCACCGGTGTTATCACCTGTGCTTAATTATAAGATTAATCTTCCAGCAGGAACAGACCCGCTTATGATGCTTCCTAAACTTAAGATGATTGAGGAGGAAGAACCACAGCTTCACATTGAATGGAATGAGAGCTTTAAAGAAATACATGTGCAGGTTATGGGACCTGTTATGATAGAAGTCCTTCAGAATATTATTAAAGAACGGTATGATTGTGATGTGACATTTTCTGAAGGAAGCATTGTATACAAGGAAACCATAGCTGATAAAGTTGAAGGAATCGGACATTTTGAGCCTTTAAGACATTATGCGGAGGTGCATCTTATATTAGAGCCGGGTGAAGCTGGGAGCGGTATGCAGTATGAGCTTGATTGTAGTGATGATATGCTTGCCAAGAACTGGCAGAGGCTTATATATACACATCTGTGTGAAAAGACACATAAGGGTGTGCTTACAGGTTCAGCACTTACTGATGTTAAGATAACGGTTGTTGCAGGCAGGGCACATAACAAGCATACAGAGGGCGGAGATTTCAGGCAGGCTACATACAGGGCAGTAAGAAATGGACTTATGCAGGCAGAGAGTGTACTGCTTGAGCCATTTTATGAATTCACTCTAATACTTGACAGACAGTATATAGGCAGGGCTATGACTGACTTTGAGAGAATGGGTGCACAGTTTGAGATTAACGATAATGGTGATGAAGCAGTAATAAAGGGTGCTGGTCCTGTTGCCACTGTTGGTAACTATCAGGCAGAGGTTAATGCGTACACTAGGGGAAAGGGAGTATTAAGACTTAAAATGTCTGGCTACAGACCTTGTCATAATACAGATGAGGTTATTGAACAAATCGGATATGAAGCCGAGAGAGATACAAGAAATCCAGCAGATTCAGTATTCTGTGCGCACGGTTCAGGTTTTAATGTGCCTTGGTATGAAGTCAAAGATTATGCACACGTTGACAGCGTGCTTAATCCAGTGGGAACTAATGAAAATGTAGTTCTCACACCAAAAGAAGCAGCAAGAACGGTATCTGATGAATGGATTGGAACAGATGAAGTCGACAGAATACTGGCACAGACGTACTTTGCTAATAGCAGGGGTGATAATGAAAGACGTAAGATGTCTAAAAGAAAAGCCTCTGATGAAATGGGAAGATATGTAACAGCCTCTGGCAGTGGAAGCTATAATAATGGACAGTATAAAGCTTCGCAGTCTAAGAAGCAGACAAATTCAATATCGTATCTTCTTGTAGACGGCTATAATATAATACACGCGTGGAGTGAGCTTGAGGAATTGTCAAGAATTAATATGGACAGTGCAAGGGATAAGCTTCTTGATATAATGTGCAATTATCAGGGTATGAAGAAGTGTGAGCTTATCGTTGTATTTGATGCTTACAGGGTATCAGGACATCATGAAGAATATATGGACTATCATAATATTCACGTTGTATACACGAAAGAGGCAGAAACGGCAGACCATTATATAGAAAAGTTTGCACATGAGAATGGAAAGAAATATAATATAACAGTTGCTACATCAGATGGACTTGAGCAGGTTATTATCCGTGGAGCAGGCTGTCTTTTGTATTCAGCAAGAGAATTTGAGAAAGAGGTAAAAGCTATGGAGGAGCATATCCGCAGCGATTACCTTAACAGGACATATTAATTAATGGAAATCGAGGTTATGGATTATGAGTACATTATGGGTTATAGGAGATTCAACAGTAAGCAGTTTTGAGGATAAATACTACTATCCAAGATATGGTTATGGAACAATGCTTGATAAGTACCTTAATGATAATGTCAAGGTTGTCAACATTGCATTATCTGGCAGAAGCAGTAAGAGTTATCTTTCAGAGCCTGAATATAATACGCTTATTAATGGAATGAAGCAGGGTGATTATCTTTTAATAGGTTTTGGACACAATGATGAAAAGACAGAGAAGGAAAGATATACAAGTCCTGTTGGTGACTATATGACAGAAGGAACATTTGCTAATTCTTTATATGTTAATTATATCAGGAAAGCAAGGAATGCAGGCTGTTATCCTATACTTTGTACTCCTATTGTAAGAAGAAGTGCATCTGGCGAATGGAAAGCCACAGAACTTCATATTACACAGGACGTTGCACAGTATAAAGGCGGAGATTATGCACTTGCAGTAAGAGAATTAGGAAAAGCCGTTGGCGTTCCGGTTATAGATATGACACAGCTTACCAGGGATGAATATGAAAAGTTAGGATCTGATAATACAATATATCTTCATGCGTGGCCATCGAATAATAAGCTGAGTGTTGATAATACGCATACTAACATATGGGGAGCAAGGGTTAATGCTTATATGATAATGTCAGCAGTGAAAGAGCTTAATATAAGTGGTCTGTCAGAAAATGTTGTGAACATTGATAACAACCCATTAGATTATAAAGAGGAGTTTCTTGTATCTAATAAAGATTATGTTCCAGTTGTATTCAGTGATAAGCTTCCAGACAGCAGACTGTTTAAAGATTATGATGAGTATAAGGCGGCTGTATTTGGTGATGTATTAGGAGAGGTTGATGATACAGACTTTACTCTTGGAGAAGATGATAATGGAGATATGAACATAGCTGTCAGAAATAACAGAGGCAAGATATCTGCTGTGACAGACGGCATTGCTATGTATTATAAAAAAGTTGATATAACAGAACATTTTACTCTTACAGCAACAGTTAAGGTCAATAAAATATTTGCTAATGATCAGGTATCTTTCGGGCTTATGGTAAGAGATGACTGCTATATTGATAAGAATATGCCTGACATACTAGGAGATTATGTTGCCGCCGCACCATTATTTATAACAAGAGGTGAGAAGGCGACAGCTACATTTGCAAGACGAAGTGGACAGCTTGTGCTTGGAAAAGATACGAATGAGGTTATAAAAGAAGGTGGGGAGTATGAGCTTATGCTTTCATCTTCTTCTGACGGATATGCGGCTAAGTTTGGAAAGGGTGATGTTATTACAGGCGGATATGATTTTAAGCTTACTGCAATTGACCCAGCTCATGTATATGTAGGAATGTTCGTATCAAGAAATGCAGATGTTACATTTTCTAATATTAAATATACAAAGAATGAATAAAATGTTATAATAAATCTAACAAAATATAGAACATAGAAGAAGGCTGTGTTTCATATATTAAACAGGATTGCGTTAATTGAATATTGGACTGGGGGTATGCTTATGAGAATAACATTTTTAGGAGCAGATCACGAGGTGACAGGAAGCTGCCATTATCTACAGGTGGCAGACAAGAACATTTTAATTGATTGTGGAATGGAGCAGGGCAATGATGTGTATGAGAATCAGGAACTTCCAATTCCAGCGTGTGATGTTGATTATGTGCTTCTTACCCACGCACATATTGACCATTCAGGACTTATTCCACTTCTTTATGTGAATGGTTTCAGGGGAAAAATATACTGTACAGAGGCGACAGTACAGCTATGTGACATAATGTTAAGGGATAGTGCACATATACAGATGTTTGAAGCTGAGTGGCGTAACAGAAAGGCTAAGCGTTCTAATGGCACTTTAAAGGAATTTATTCCATTATATGATGCAAAAGCAGTATATGAGGTTATGAAGCAGTTCGTTGGTCTTGAATATGAGAAGGTTGTAAAGATTGATGATAATGTGAGCATAAGATTAAGAGATGTAGGACATCTGCTTGGTTCTGCCAGTATTGAAGTATGGGCATCAGAAGATACACCAGAGGGCAGGGTTGAAAGAAAGCTTGTATTCTCTGGAGATATAGGCAATGTTCATAAGCCGATAACCAAGGACCCTGCAACAGTTGCAGATGCAGATTATGTTGTTATGGAGTCAACTTATGGCAACAGAAGCCATAACGGAACACCTGATTATGTGGCTGAGCTTGTCAAAGTATTCAAGCGTACATTTGACAGAGGCGGTAATGTTGTTATACCATCATTTGCGGTTGGAAGAACACAGGAGCTTTTATATCATATAAGAAAGATAAAAGCGGATGGACTTATGGACAGGGATTTTGATGTGTATGTCGACAGCCCTCTTGCAATTGAAGCTACAGAGGTATTTAGTAAGAATGTAGAGCAGTGCTTTGATGAAGAAGCGATTGAACTTGTAAGACAGGGGATTAATCCTTTATCTTTTCCGGGGCTTAAATATGCCATATCAAGTGAAGAGTCCAAGATGATTAATTTTGATACTAACCCTAAGGTAATCATATCAGCATCTGGTATGTGTGAGGCCGGACGAATAAGACATCATTTAAAGCACAATCTGTGGAGACCAGAGTGTACGATACTTTTTGTAGGTTATCAGGCCAATGGTACAACAGGACGAATTATTGTTGACGGAATTGACGAGATTAAGTTATTTGGTGAGCCAATTCAGGTAAAAGCAGAGATTGCACAGCTTCCGGGTTCAAGCGGACACGCTGATAAAGATGGTCTGATTCATTGGGTGAATGCATTTACCAATAAGCCAAGAAAGGTATTCGTTGTACACGGTGAGGACAGTGTATGTGAAGAATTTACACAATGTCTTAAAGAAGAATATGGTTTCGATGCATATGGAAGTTAATGTTAGTAATATGAAATCTAATGATAAACTAATATATATTGAATATGAGATTGTTAGTACTTCTTGTAAGTATGAATTTAAAATAGAAATGAGTGAGATGTTATGAGTATAAAAAATAAATTACAGAGTATTATTAAAAATAGTCTTCCGATAGATTTAGATATTAATAGAATAGTTATTGATATTCCTAAAGATAAGAAGAATGGTGATTATTCTACTAATGTGGCTTTTTTACTTACTAAAGAACTTAAGAAGAGTCCAATACTAATTGCAGAAGATATTGCTAATAATATTAAAGATGAAATGATTGAAAAAGTAGAGATTGCTAATCCTGGATTTATTAATATATTCTTATCTAAAAAGTTTTTACTTGATAATATTAATAAGATATTAGAGGAAGGTAAAGATTATGGTAGAAATAATTCTGGTAATAATGAGAAGATAAATATTGAATACGTATCTGCTAATCCTACTGGTACTTTACATATTGGTCATGGTAGAGGAGCCGTGTATGGTGATAATTTATCTAAGTTAATGTCTTTCTGTGGGTATGATGTTACTAGAGAATATTATATTAATGATGCTGGTAATCAGATGTATAATCTTGGTGTATCTATTAAAGAAAGATATAAAGAGAGATGCGGACTTGAATGTGAACTTCCTGAGAATGGTTACCATGGTAAAGAGATTATTCAATTAGCGGAATCTTTATATGATACTTATGGTGATAGTAAATTAGATGAAGATATACCTTTCTTTAAAGAAGCTGGACTTGATATTTTACTTGAGGGTATTAAGAAAGATTTAGATAAGTTTAGAGTTAATTTTGATGTGTTTACTAGTGAACAATCTTTATATGATAGAGGACTTGTTGAAAATACTTTGAATAAACTTAAAGATAGTGGTAAATGTTATATTAGTGAGGATGCTTTATGGCTTAGAACTACTGATTTATATGATGAAAAAGATAGAGTACTTATTAAGAGTGATGGTAATTATACTTATTTACTTCCTGATATTGCTTATCATAGTGATAAATTAAATAGAGGTTTTGATAGACTTATTGATGTACTTGGTTCTGATCATCATGGTTATATTAATAGATTAAGATCTTCTTTAGAGATGGTTGGATATGATTCTAGTAAACTTGAAATTAAGATACTTCAAATGGTAAGATTACTTAGAAATGGTGAAGAGGTTAAACTTAGTAAGAGAACTGGTAAGACTATTACTCTTAATGAGCTGATTGAGGATGTTGGTGTTAATGCTGCGAGATATTTTTTTGCTTCAAAAAGTTTGGATACTCAGATGGATTTTGACCTAGATTTAGCAGTTAAGAATAGTAATGAGAATCCTATTTACTATATTGAGTATGCTAATGCTAGAATTAGTTCTATTCTTAAAAATAAAGAAGTAGAAAAGATTGATAATTATAGTACTATGGATAATGAGACAGCATATACTATTTTGAATAAACTTATGGAGTTTGAGGATATACTAATTAATGCTGCATCAAGAGAATTACCACATATGGTGGCTAATTATTTGTATGAACTTGCTAGTTTGTTTCATAGTTATTATTCTAAAGAGAAAATTGTTACTGAAGATATAGAGTATACTAAAGAGAGACTAGCATTTATTAAGGCAATTAAGATTGTTATGAATAATGCTGCGAATATATTAGGTTTAATACTTAGAGAGGAAATGTAGGAGGATTAATATTATGTTAAGTGAAATGAGTAAAGAACAATTAGAACTTCTTTCTTATACTAAAATTGCAGAAATGTATTTGAAGGAAAATAAGAAGACTATGAATACTGCTGATTTATTTAGAGAGGTATGTAAATTATTGGATTTAGATGAAAGAGAATATGAAGATAAAATAGCAGATTTCTTTGAATCTTTGACTACTTCTAAAGAATTTATATTACTTAATGATGGTAATTGGGATTTAAGAACTAATCATAGTGTTAAAATTGATATGGGTGATATTTATGATGAGTCTGATTCTGATGATGAGATTACTGAAGATGAAGAAGATGATATTGAAATGAGTGAAGAAGATAACTACGAAGATGATAGTTATGATAAAGATATTGATGATGATGATTTAGTAGATGATGATTATAGTGATTTATCAATAGTAGATGAAGATGAACTAGATAGTGAAAACTAGTTCTTTTTTATTTCCTCTTAAGCCTATATGATAGTCTTAATAGGCACAATAGAGCCTAGAGTCTCTATTGTGAAAAATTTATGTATTCAATTAATTTTGGTATATAGATTATGCTTATATATGATAGATTTTATTTTAAGACTTA
>ENA-UEQO01003166-UEQO01003166.1-human-gut-metagenome-genome-assembly--contig:-NODE-3166-length-13253-cov-6.196494_pt1 | contig 13253 bp, 11 predicted proteins | sample MGYA00242938_ERZ507940 | MGnify/ENA primary metagenome ERZ507940 (study PRJEB26167, sample SAMN06115517) | human gut metagenome | host: Homo sapiens | place: China:Chongqing | collected 2014-12-03... | reverse complement strand
GGGATATACGGTTGAGGCGTTAATGCTATCTCGTGGCCAAGGGGGAAGTAGAAAAACTTTTCTCGTCCTGCGGGTCTCAACGATACTTTTCTACTCTTGGACCCGATTTTTGCTTCTATGCGGGTCTGGTTCGCACTTTTTCTCTTCTCAGACCCGGATTGCTCTTTCCTTCTGGCATTATGTCAACCTTTTTCCATTCTTTCCGGGTCTGGCACGCGATTTTTCTACTCTGGGATCCGATTTTTGCTTCTATGCGGGTCTGGTTCGCACTTTTTCTCGTCTCAGACCCGGGGTGCTCTTCCTTTCTGGCATTATGTCAACCTTTTTTCCATTCTCTACGGGTCTGGCACGCACTTTTTCTCCTCTGGAACTTCGCCTTTTCCTTCTATCAGCCCCGGATTCCAATTTGTTTGACGATTCTTCACACATTTTTCAACACTGCTTCATACCTTTTTCACATTTATCCGGTATCTTAATCATTGTCAAGAGGAAATCCCCATTGACACAATTTCTTTTTCATAATATGGCCGGTAAGTACCCCATATCTTACCGACTTCTCCTTCTTTTTATAAAATGATAAACGTACAAAACGCCTCACCATCCGGTGAGGCGTTTTGCGTATTCCTGTTGAATACCCAGATTCTGTCAACTTCTCCTTTACTACATGCGATTCATCATCTTAATGTGTGACTTGAACAGGGAATAATATTTCATTCCCTTGTCTTTGCCATAGTGCCCCTGCAATGCTGCGCGGAGAGAATTAAGATTCTTTCGCTTTCCGTTTGCCTGATAGAGGAATCCCGAAAAATCTTCCGGCGCTTCCTTTGCATATTCACTGTGTTCAAAAACCATTTTGCAATACATGTCAAACTTTTCTTTTAAGCCATAAGCCGGAAGTTCTGACCAGTAAGACGCATACTCTGCATTTGTCTTCAATTCCTGATACAGCCGCTTGCCTTCCTCTTCGCCGAGAAGCGCAACCAGTGCATTATGAAAATCCACCAGATTTTCCTTGCTGATGCAGGCACACAATGTCTTTAAAATTGCTCTCTCTGCATTCAGATCCAGTCCAAACTTTGCTGGCGCTTCGCTTTGACCCGTAGCATTTGACACACTCTGTGGATTCTCTGACATTTCTTCTTTCAAATCCATCATTGCTGTCATCTGTCCGGATTGTTCCTCCGTCAGATCCGGCTTCTCGTTCCCTGCGTTCTGCGTCTTTGCTTTGTCACTCTTCTGTGACTTTTCCGAACGATCCGGTTCTGACATATGCTCAGACTTTTCTGCTTTGACTGCTTTCGCTGACTTTCTTGACCGTTTTGCCCTGCCAGTCTTCTCTGCCGGCTCAGCCTTCCCGGATTCCTCTGCCAGCCCAGCGTTTTCTTCCGGTTCCGGCTTCCCGGATTTCTCTGCATCCTCAGCCTTCCCGGTCACTTCCGGCTTCCCGGATTCTCCTGCCAACCCAGCTTTTTCTGCCGGTTCAGCCTTCCCGGATTCCTCTGCCAGTCCAGCGTTTTCTGCCGGCTCAGCCTTCCCGGATGTCTCTGCATCCTCAGCCTTCCCGGACGCTTCCGGCTTCCCGGATTCTCCTGCCTTACCGCCGGCTTTCGACGGTTCTGACTTCTTGGATGACCGTGGCTTCTTTGACTGCTCTCTGCCACGCTCTGCTTCCGCTTCTGGGCCGGTCTCCCGAACCTGCTCTGCTTCTGCCTCCTGTCCAGTCTCCCGAACCCGCTCTGCTTCCGCTTCCGGTCCGGTCTCCCGAACCTGCTCTGCTTCCGCTTCTGGGCCGGTCTTTCGAACCTGCTCTGCTTCTGCTTCCGCTTCCGGGCCAGCCGCTCTGGTCTGCTCCTGTTCCGGCTCTACTGCTGCCCCGGATTCCTTTGCCACGCGCTGCTTTTTCTCTGTCAGCATTCTGTGGCATTCCTTTCCGCTTAAACGGCTCACAGGCATTTTCCGCGTTGACCAGTAGCGCACCGCAGCGTCAAATCCCGTATCATTTGATACAATGACATACTCCCTGTCCGCGTTCTGGCTCAGGCGATAGCCAAGTTCCGATACCAGCTGGAAATCCAGCGCATTGCTTCCCTCAAAACACTTAATAAAGTCTGCTTCCTTTTCCGTCTCCTTGAGCATCCTCACATTTTCGTAATTCATATGCGGGCTCTTTGTCGTATAAAATACAAGAACCTCGTCATCTTCCTGCGAGGATACCAGAAGTGGCACCCATATATCTCCTACATTCTCACTGTCAACCAAATAAATTTTTCCCATTCATTCTCCTGCTGACAGAATCCTTTTTTATTGTACCACATTCCGCTTTTATACTGCAATGTCGTTTTTCCGCTGACGCTTCTTCACTTTCCCGTGTTCTGTTTTATAAAATATCGATGTACTCGCCCGCAAGCGCCTTGTTCATGCTGCGCACCGCACAGAATTTTCCGCACATGGAACAGGTGTCCTCGTGCTCCGGTTTGCGGTCCTCGCGGATCTGTTTTGCGGTCTCGGGATCAATCGCACATTCCCACTGTGCATCCCAGTCCAGCACACGGCGTGCGTCTGCCATCTTGTCGTCAATCTCTCTTGCGCCCCGCACGCCCTTGGCAATGTCTGCCGCATGCGCCGCAATTTTCGATGCAATGATGCCCTGCCTGACATCCTCCACATTCGGAAGCGCCAGATGCTCCGCCGGTGTCACATAGCACAAAAATGCAGCTCCATTCTGCGCGGCGATCGCTCCTCCGATCGCGGAAGTGATATGGTCGTACCCCGGGGCAATGTCCGTTACAAGCGGTCCCAGTACATAAAACGGTGCTCCCATGCAGATCGTCTGCTGAATCTTCATATTCGCTGCAATCTGATCCATCGGCATGTGGCCCGGTCCCTCTACCATGACCTGCACATCTCTTGCCCAGGCACGCTTTGTAAGTTCTCCCAGCCGCACCAGTTCCTCAATCTGACACACATCGGATGCATCCGCCAGACAGCCGGGTCTGCAGGCATCGCCAAGGGAGATCGTCACATCATGCTCCCGGCAGATCTCAAGGATCTCATCGTAGTACTCGTAAAACGGATTCTCCTCTCCGGTCATACACATCCACGCAAACACCAGTGAACCGCCTCTGGATACAATATTCATTTTTCTCTTGTGCTTCCTGATCTGCTCGATCGTCTTGCGCGTGATTCCGCAGTGCAGCGTCACAAAATCCACGCCATCCTCGGCATGCAGGCGTACCACATCAATAAAATCCTTTGCGGTCAGTGTCGCAAGATCCCTCTGATAGTGAATTACAGAATCATATACCGGCACGGTTCCGATCATAGCCGGACATTCCGCCGTCAGTTTTCTCCGGAACGGAATGGTGTTCCCGTGCGAGGAGAGATCCATGATCGCATGCGCTCCCATGTCAACTGCCGCCATCACTTTTTCCATCTCCACGTCATAATCCTTACAGTCTCTGGAGATTCCGAGATTTACATTGATCTTCGTCCGCAGCATCGAGCCGACACCCTCCGGGTCAATGCATTTGTGATGCCTGTTCGCGCAGATGACCACCTTTCCCTCCGCAACGAGCGGCATCAGCTCCTCTGTGGTCATACGTTCCTTCGCCGCAACCTTCTTTAACTCCTCTGTCACAATTCCCTTGCGTGCTGCTTCCATCTGTGTTGCATACTGTTCCATATTTTTCTGCTCCATTTCTGCAGAGGATGTGCGAAAAAATCCGGCGTCGCAGTGACGCCGGATTCCACAAACTATCTGATCCATCATTCGCTCCCTACGACAGTATTAACTGACAGGTTCCAAGAGTCAGGTTTTAACCTTCTCAACCGTTTACGCATGCGCACAGTCCCTCTGCGATATATTCTTTTTCCTCTAACACCTTATCTCAATTCTATGCTTCTGTCAATCTCCCTTTCCTCAGAACTGCTCTTTTCCATAACAAAAAAAGAACAGCCATCACTGGCTGCCCTTTTAGGAGAAGGTATTTTTACTATGGGGTATAGCAAAAACTATATATAATGTATTGGGGGGTTTTTACGGTTATTATAGTACCATGACTGCGCAAAGAAGTGTGCACAAACTTCACAAAACTTCCATTCTATTTCTATACATTTTGTACAGTACCTTGGGACTAGTTCTTTCGTTTCCGCAAAATTTTGCATAACCGGTTGTTCATTTCCCGCTCTTTTTTGCAAAATGTCCTTTTTGCCTTCTCTCTATCTCTGCCGGATCTTTCCCTTGATACGCGAGAGCGCATTGTCAATTGTCTTAGGACTTTTCCCGAGTTCCTCCGCTATCTGGCAGTAGTTTTTTCCTTCCAGATATGCGTCTAAAACCTGGCGCTCGAGCGCGCTTAACTGTTCCCGCAGCTGCTCCCAGAAAGCGGTAAAATTCTCCTGCTCGATCACGAGCTGTTCCGGATCATCCATCTGGTCGGTGAGAAGCGTCTCCGCCAGGGATTTTCCCTCCTCCGTGGTCTGGGAATAAAAAGACACATACGTGTTCAGGGGGACATGTTTTTTCCGGTTGGACGCCTCCACCGCGCTGTAGAGCTGTCGGTTGATGCACAGCTCCGCAAAATGGAAAAAGGATGCCTCCCTGTCAGACCGGTAATCCCGGATCGCCTTAAACAATCCGATCATCCCCTCCTGAATCAGATCATCCGTATCTCCGCCAATCAAAAACATTGCATTTGCCTTACGAAGCACCAACGGCTTGTACTTTTCAAGGATATAATCCATGATCCGCTCGTCGCCCCCGCGCAGTTTCTGGATGAGTTCTTCATCCGCCAGCTTCTGATATTCGTCCACGTCTTCCTCCGTCTTCCCTCTCTGCTCTGCCCTGCCATGCCGCCTGAACTTTCCGCGCACGGCTGCGCTGCCTGAACTTTCCGCGCACGGCTGTATTTTCCGCAGCATAAAAATCTGCCCGCCTATGCCTGCTTTGTCATCTTACATCATCCGCTGTCTGACGATCTCATAGGCAAGCACACCGGCTGCTACGGAAGCATTCAGAGAATCAATGTCACCCTTCATCGGAATGGAAGCCACATAATCACAGTTTTCGCGCACCAGCTTGCTGACACCCTCGCCCTCGCTTCCGATTACAAGACCGATCGGTCCCTTCAGATCCAGGTCATACATCTGCGTGCCGCCCATATCCGCGCAGACAAACCAGATGCCCTGCTCCTTTAACTCCTTGATCGTCGCCGTCAGATTCGTCACCTTGGCAACCGGCGTATAGTTTAGCGCGCCGGCGGACGTCTTTGCCACAGTCGCGGTCAGTCCCACCGCCCTGCGCTTTGGAATAATGACCCCGTGTGCTCCGCAGAGGTTCGCGGTACGGATGATCGCCCCGAGATTGTGCGGGTCCTCAATATTATCCAGCAGAAAAAGGAACGGCGGCTCTCCCTTTTCTCTTGCGATCTCCAGAATGTCGTCCACTTCCGCATATTCATACGCTGCCGCCACCGCGATCACACCCTGGTGTTTCTTCGTCTCCGAGAGCTGATCCAGACGTTCTTTTTCCACAAAATGAATAATGGTATCATGCTTTTTTGCCTCTCTTACGATCGTGCGCACCGGTCCGTCCTGACAGCCGTCCAGCACAAAAAGCTTGTCGATCGTCTTGCCGGAACGAAACGCCTCAAGCACAGCATTGCGTCCCTCTATTTTTAATTCCTCGTATCCCATGTATTCTCCTTTTCTCTCTGCTTCCGGCAGACTCTTTCTGCTGCCTGTAGCATCCTCTGCCACCGGCAGACGCTCTATGCTTTCGCCCTCTGATTCCTCTTCCCGCGGCAGACGTTCTATAACTTCAAATGCAGCCCGTCCACACCGGTCTTCACCAGTTCCACCAGACGCTCAAACTCATCCTGTAAGTACAGCCATCCCATCAGCGCCTCAAACCCGGTGGCCTTGCGGTAGTCGGACATCGTCGCATTCTTTGCCATCGTCGGCGACTTGGCATTTCTGCCGCGCCGGTAAATGTCCGCTTCCTCCTCTGTCAGAAGCGGCAGAAGCACCTCCATCATCTCGGCCTGCGTGTGCGCCTTGACAATCTGGCTGGTCCGTTTGTGCAGTTCTCCCGCTCTGGTATTCCCTTTTCCCACGACAACAGAACGGATGACGAGATCATAGATCCCGTCACCGATATAAGCCAGTGTCAGCGGTGAGTAGGTGCGGATATCGACTTCCGCAATCCCGAACTGTTCCTTAATATAAGAATCGATTTCTCTTCCCATACCAGCTTCCTCTCCGACTCACGCTTTATGCCAGATCACACCCTCGCGTGTGTCCTTTAACACAATTCCTTTTGCCAGAAGATCATCCCGGATCGCGTCCGCCTTTGCAAAATCCTTCTCTTTCTTGGCAGCTTTGCGCTCCTTAATCTTCTCTAAAATATATGCCTCAAGCTCTGCATCCACCTCTGTGTCTTCCGCCGGATTCTCCACCTTCGCCGTCGTCAGGTTCAAGGAGAGCACGCGGTCAAAATCCTCCGCCAGCGCACGCTTGGTTGCATCGTTTAAGGTATCATCCTTGAGCAGGTCATAGACGATTGTAATCGCCATGGAAGTGTTCAGGTCATTGGAAATGGCATCACAGAATTTTTCCTTGTACTCTGCAAATTTACCCTCATCCACTGTGCCGTCCGCCTTCAGATCCGCGATTCTCTTCACAAGCTTCTTGTAGGCAACGCTCATGTTGTCCAGCACCTCGTAGGAAAACTCAAGCGGCTTTCTGTAGTGGGACTGCAGGCAGAACATACGGTACACGATCGGATCGTATCCTTTTTCCTGCAGAAGCGACACCGTAAGGAAATCCCCCTTCGACTTACTCATCTTGCCCGACTTGTCGTTCAGGTGGTTCACATGGAACCAGTAACCGCACCACTTGTGTCCCAGATAGCTCTCGGACTGTGCGATCTCGTTGGTGTGATGCGGAAAAATATTGTCCACGCCGCCGCAGTGGATATCCATATATTCACCCAGATGCTTGATGCTGATGCAGGAACACTCGATATGCCATCCCGGGTATCCCACGCCCCACGGACTATCCCATTTGAGCGCCTGATCCTCGAATTTGGACTTTGTAAACCACAGAACGAAATCATTTTTGTTCCGCTTATTGACGTCCTCCTCCACATCGTCGCGCACACCGACTAACAGCTCTTTCTCGCTCTGGGAAGAAAAAACATAATAGTCGTCCAGCCTGGAAGTGTCAAAATAGACATTTCCGCCTGCCACATAAGCGTAGCCCTTCTCCAGCAGCACCTCGATCATGTGAATAAACTCCGGGATGCAGTTGGTTGCCGGCTCCACAACGTCCGGACGCTTGATATTTAACTTTTTGCAGTCATCGAAAAACGCGTCCGTGTAAAACTTCGCAATCTCCATCACCGTCTTGTGCTCGCGCTTCGCACCTTTTAACATCTTATCCTCACCGGTATCCGCATCGGAGGAAAGGTGTCCCACGTCCGTGATATTCATGACACGTTTTACATCGTAGCCCACATAACGCAGTGCTTTTTCCAGCACGTCCTCCATGATGTAGCTACGCAGATTGCCGATATGCGCGTAATGATATACCGTCGGTCCGCAGGTATACATGGCAATCTTTCCATCCTCATGCGGAATCACCGTATCGATATTTCTTGTCAGTGTATTGTAAAATTTGAACTTATTCTCCACTTTGGTATTCTCCGTTTCTTTTTATTCTTATTATTCCTGTGACGCTCCGGCTCCCGTGCTTAAAATACGCACTTCTTTTTCCAGATCCAGCACACGGTTCACCAGTTCGGCATTCTCATGCTGCAGCACGGTGATATCCTCCTTCACAGGGTCCGGAAGATGCACCTGATCCATGTCATCCTGCGGTGTCCTGATATTGTCACGCTTTACAACGCGTCCCGGCACTCCGACCACGGTGCAGTTCGGCGGCACTTCCTCGATGACGACGCTTCCGGCGCCGATCTTGGAATTATCCCCGACCGTAAAAGAACCGATAATCTTCGCCCCGGCACTGATCATGACATTGTTCCCGATCGTCGGATGACGCTTTCCGGTCTCCTTGCCGGTACCGCCAAGTGTCACGCCCTGATACAGCGTCACGTTATCTCCGATGATCGACGTCTCGCCGATGATGACGCCGCTTCCGTGATCGATAAAAAATCCCTTGCCGATCGTCGCTCCCGGATGGATCTCAATGCCTGTTTTCCTGGCTGCGCGCTGCGAAATAAACCGTGCCCAGAAATAATGCCCTTTGAGATAAAGCTTATGCGCCCTTCTGTAGCTTAGCATAACATGAAATGTCGGATAAAGCAAAACTTCCATCGGACTTTTAATCGCCGGATCGCGTTCCTTGATTACCTGAAACTCTTCCTTCATATACCTTAGGATACCCATCTCTTCCCATTCCTTTCCACATACAAACCAGAACAAAGTTTCCTATTACAAAAAAAGGATCATCCGTCTCCTAGAGACGAAATGATCCGCGGTTCCACTCTACTAAAATCATATGATTTCACTTGACGCATGTAACGTATGCCAGACGTACCCGGCTACGGCATCCCTGCATCCTGCGGTGCAGATGACTCTCGCCGGATCAGCTCACGGAGGCACTTGGGGACTCTCTCTTCCAAGACTGCTTTCAGCCGGTGACAGTCTCTCTCTGACGAATGTCCGAATCCTTACTCTTTCCGATCTTCGCTTTTCCAATTCATCTTTTTATCGGCAGAAGATACCTCTCCTGCCTACTATAGTTTATGCACTTCCTGTGTTTTTGTCAATCTTTTTTCACTGCATGTTTCGTCTGCAGCCGCCTGAATTCTTCTTAGCTCATTGTACGCTTCGTCCGCAGCCGCCGCAGCCCGCGCAGCCCGCCGCAGAGTCCGCCACAGTAAAACTTCCCTCATAAAAACTGGAAAGCGCGCAGATCGCCTGTGAGGAAATCCCTTCCTCCGTTCCGGTGAAGCCAAGTCCCTCCTCCGTGGTCGCCTTGACATTGACCTGATCCGTGCTGATGCCGAGCGCTCCCGCGATGTTTTCCTCCATCTGCGGGATATGCGGGCGCATCTTCGGCTTCTGCGCAATGATCGTGGCGTCAATGTTCTCCACCACGTAACCCCTCTCCCGGATCAGCTCCGCCACATGGGAGAGCAGCTTCATACTGGAAATTCCTTTATACTGCGGATCAGTGTCCGGAAAATGCTTTCCGATGTCACCTAATCCCGCCGCGCCCAAAAGCGCATCCATAATCGCATGAAGCAGCACATCCGCATCCGAATGTCCGAGCAGACCAAGCGTATGCGGGATCCTGACACCGCCGATGATCAGATCTCTGCCCTCAACCAGTTTATGCACGTCGTAACCCATTCCTACTCTCATGATACCCTCACTTTCAAGCCTTTTCCTATGAAAGAACAAAAATCCCCGGACACACAACTACTTGTATTCCCGAGGACTCTCTAGTAGCGGAAGGGAGATTTGAACTCTCGACACCACGGGTATGAACCGTGTGCTCTAGCCAACTGAGCTATTCCGCCATATTATATTGATATCTATGGGACCTATAGGGCTCGAACCTATGACCCTCTGCTTGTAAGGCAGATGCTCTCCCAGCTGAGCTAAGATCCCATATACTTGCGAGTCGCTTGCGCAACTCGCTTTGCTATTATATAATGAATCACATAAAAAAGTCAACACTTATTTTTGTGTTTCTGCATTTTTTTTATGATTTCTATTTTCATCCGCTATTCTTCCAACAGCCGATCCACCAGTTTTACGCAGTCTGCTGCATCTTTCGAGTATCCGTCCGCTCCGATCTCATCTGCAAAACTTTCATTGATCGCCGCACCACCAATAACGATCTTGCTGTCGCATCCCATTTCTTTTGCCAATTCCACAACGTCTTTCATGCGCATCATCGTTGTTGTCATAAGGGCTGACAGACCAATTACTTTTGCATGCTCTTTTAAAGCAGTCTCAACGATCAGCGAAGCCGGAACATCTTTTCCAAGGTCAATCACATTGTAGCCATAGTTTTTCAACATAAGAACAACAAGATTTTTTCCGATATCGTGAATATCTCCTTCTACTGTTGCAACTACAATTGTCGCCTTTTGTTCCGCATCATTCCGCTCTAACATTGGCTCTACGTATTCGATCGCCATCTTCATCGTGTTGGCAGAGGAGATCAGCTGTGGCAGGAAATATTTCTGCTTGTCAAACAGCACGCCAACTTCATTGATCGCCGGGATCAGATGATGGTTGATGATCTCATCCGGTTTTTCTCCGTCGGCAAGCGCCTTTTTCACCTCATCTAAAATGCCACCCTTATTTCCTTTTAAAACAGCTTCAAAAATAGCACTTCTTCCTTCCTGTGATCCAGGTTTTGCCTGATCATCCGCCGCCGCTTTTTTTACCGGGACAAGCACGCGCTCCTGACCTGCGTACTTTTCAGCGAGCATGTTCATACGCTCAATATAGCGGATATCACTCTCTTCTCTTGCAAGAAGCAGATCAGACGCAAATGCGGCATTCATCAATAATTCCTGCGATGGATTTGCAATAGCCATTGTAAGCCCATGTGCGATTGCCATCGTAAGGAACGCTGTATTCACATAAGTCCGCTCCGGCAGACCAAAAGAAATATTGGAAAGTCCACAGGCTGTTGGCAGTCCAAGTTCATTTTTACAATAAGAAAAGGTTTCATAGCACTCAATGGCAGCTCTTGGATTTGCTCCGATCGTTGCAACCAGTCCGTCTACGATAATGTCCTCTTTGCTCATTCCGATCTTGATTGCCTGCTCCATAACCGTGCGGATGATCGCATGTTTTTCCTCAGAATCATTCGGAAGCCCTGCATCCGATAATGGCAGCAAAATAAACATTGCTCCGTATTTTTCTGCAATCGGAAGAAGTTTATCCATTTTCTCTTTTTCCATGGAAATCGAATTGATCAGGGCACGTCCCGGATAAATACGGAGAGCCGCCTCAATAATATCTACATGGCTGGAATCAATGCACAGCGGACAATCAACCGTAGAAGTCACTTCGTAAATCGTGTTGATCATCATTTCTTTCTCATCAATTCCGTTCATTCCCATATTAACATCAAGAATCGCAGCACCGTTTTCTTCCTGGTCTAACGCCATCTGACGCACCATGTTAAGGCTGCCCTCCCGCAGTTCTGCCTGAAGTTTTTTCTTACCGGTCGGATTGATGCGCTCACCGATCACCATAAAATTACCATCCAATGTAATTTCCACCAGTTTACGTTCAGAAGTCAGAATTCTTCTTTTTTGCGTCAAAGGTTTATGCACCGGCATATCCTTCACTGCTTCTTTCAGTGCACGGATATGCTCCGGTGTCGTGCCACAGCAGCCTCCGATAATGGACGCACCGGCCTCCACCAGTTTTTTTCCACAGGAAGCAAACTCCTCTGGTCCCGTCTTGTAGACTGTCACACCATTCTCCAGCTCCGGCAGCCCTGCATTCGGCTTTGCAAGGATTGGGATTGTGGCATACTCTGCCATTTTTTCAACCGGTTCTATCATATCCTCCGGTCCTGTTGAACAGTTGATCCCGATCGCATCAGCTCCGAGACTCTGCAGTACGACTGTCGCCGTTGCCGGATCTGTTCCATAAAGGGTTCTTCCATCCGGGTTATATGTGAGTGATACCATGATTGGAAGATCACATACTTCCCTGATCGCAATGACTGCCGCCCTGCATTCCTGAAGACTCATCATGGTCTCTACCACAAAGAGATCAGCGCCTGCATCTGCAACTACCTCTGCCTGTTCTTTGTAGACATCCACAAGATCTTCAAACATCAGGTCGCCGATCGGATATAACTGTTGTCCGGTCATCGTCATATCCGCTGCCACCAGCGCTTTTCCCTGCGCCGCTTTTTGGGACAGGGCGATCAGTTCCCGGTTCATTTCTTCTAATCTGTCTGCAAGTCCATACTCTTCCAGTTTTATACGGTTTGCAGTAAATGTTGGTGCATACAAAATATCAGTTCCGGCCGCCACATAATCTTCCTGTAACTTTATCATAATATCAGGATTTTCAAGAATCCACTGTTCCGGGCACACGCCAACCGGCATGCCTGCTTTCTGCAAATTCGTTCCTGTCGCTCCATCCAGAATAACCGGTCCGTTTTCCACCAGTTTTTTAAATTCTGCTTTTGTCATTGTCTTTTGTCATTCCTTCCGCGGATTTATTCCTTTTGATTATGCCATTTCCATAAATGCGGCGCAAGTATTTTTAAATTCCTATTTACAGCAATTCTTTGAGGATTTTATTGACCATTCCAGGATTTGCCTTTCCTTTCATTGCCTTCATGGTCTGTCCAACCAGAAATCCGATCGCTTTTTCTTTTCCATTACGGTAATCTTCTACTGACTGTGGATTGTCTCTGATGACCTGTTCCACGACTGCTTGCAGTTCGCCGGCATCATTGACGGTCTTTAATCCTTTTTCCTCAACGTATTTGTCAGGATCAATATCATGTTTGAAAACTTCCTCAAACACTTCCTTTGCAACCGTGCTGTTGATCGCACCGGAATCTGCCAGTTCAATGACTTTTGCAAGATTTACCGGAGAAAATTTAATGTCCTCCGGGTCCATCTCATTTTCTTTTAACAGACGGATGATTTCACCCATAATCCAGTTGGAAACTTTCTTTGGTTTCTTACATATCTCTGTCGTCGCCTCGAAAAGATCGGCAAATTTTTTATGTCCGGTGATAATTTCCGCATCATAATCCGGCAGACCGAATTCTTTTTTATAGCGTTCTAATTTTTCTGTGCGGAGTTCCGGCTGTCTTGCCTTGATTTCTGCGATCCACTCATCGCTTATGACAATTGGAACAAGATCCGGTTCCGGGAAATAACGGTAATCCTGTGCATCCTCCTTAGAACGCATTGCGTAGGAGTACTCTTTGTTGTCATCCCATCTTCTGGTTTCCTGAATGACCTTTTTTCCTTCCTCGATCAGCTCGATCTGCCGGGCGCGCTCGCCCTCGATAGCTCTTGCGATCGCCTTGAAAGAGTTCAGGTTCTTCATCTCGGTACGTGTTCCAAATTCCGGTGCCCCCATCTCACGGACGGAAAGGTTAACATCGGCACGCATGGAACCTTCATTTAATTTACAGTCAGACGCACCAAGATACTGGATGATCAGCCTCAATTTTTCCAGATAGGCAATGACCTCCTCTGCGGAACGCATATCCGGCTCTGACACGAT
>ENA-UEQO01003164-UEQO01003164.1-human-gut-metagenome-genome-assembly--contig:-NODE-3164-length-13263-cov-3.900197_pt1 | contig 13263 bp, 9 predicted proteins | sample MGYA00242938_ERZ507940 | MGnify/ENA primary metagenome ERZ507940 (study PRJEB26167, sample SAMN06115517) | human gut metagenome | host: Homo sapiens | place: China:Chongqing | collected 2014-12-03... | reverse complement strand
TCCAGTCGTTTATCTTGCGTACTTCATCATCGTTCTTACGCTCTTTATACACAAATCCCCGCGTTTTCTTCAACATACCATCCTCTCTGAAAGTATACCACAAATCGTACACTTCCATTTCGGGGTAATACTTACCGCCACCACTGACAAGGTTAAACTTATCCCAAGACTTTAAGGTTACTGAATTATCTGAATTTATGGTGATATTAAAGCAATAATCAGGTCTGTAGTCTGTAGCACCTTTTGACCACTCATTCTTTTGATGATACATACGTACAGTGTTACCATCAACTACAGCTTGCAACGTGCGAGGCGACTTATAGATAACGGAATCTTTCGGATTATCAGCAGGCTTAATCACACCATCCATATAATAAAGCCCTGAATAGTCATTCATCAGATTCAGACGGATTAGCACCACTGTATCTTCTTTAGCCAATTCAAAACGAGATGTTCCACTAAGTTTAAACGCCATCATATAGAGCGAATCTATATGCAAAGTGGATGGGTCAATGTGAACAGGATACGTGCCATAGGTTTCACCCTTTTTCACAACTACATTTTCTTGTGGAAAACTATAGATACCATTTGTCAACGTACGATACTTTATATCATCCGAACCGAGTTCTTTCTGGTTATAACTTTCAATACCAGAAGGAAATTCTTCAACAGTAACAGTTACATCTTCCTTGGCAAGCAGCGAACCGCTGATGGCAACCGATGCATATATGGTATCTTTTTCATAACCTATATTCAGATCTCTATTTATAATCTTATCTTTTGCCCCAACCAGATAAACCGTTTCGGGCCATAAATTCTCTTCCATAGGTATTTTATTGTCGCAACCCGCCATACATGCCAACAGCAAGGTTATCGAAAAAAATGCTATTTTCTTCATATTATCAACTTTTAGTGTTTTCATTTTAATTCCATCCCGGGTTCTGTACCAATTTACCGTTCTTTCTCAGCACATTTCTGTCAAGCGGCCACAGATACATCTTGTTGGAAAACATACGTTTCATGGTTTTTTCTGTATTCCAAATTCTCTCTGTATAGAACTGTTCGCGTTGTGATTCGCGAGCACTTACATCCAATCCTCTGATGGGTTTGTTGTAAGCGTCATAGGCATCTTTCCAACGGCGCAAATCCCAATAACGATGACTTTCGAAAGCAAATTCAATCAACCTTTCATGCTTAATCAGTTCACGCATCCTGCTTTGGTCGGCTGCATCGGCAGTTGTGATTCCCGGTTGACCGGCACGATAACGAATCTGATTGAAATATTTCACCATCTGATCCACATCACGAGTAACCGTCACCTGCCCATCTTCGTCCGTATACGAACCTTCCATTTCGTTCATCGCTTCTACATACCCCAACAATACTTCGGCATAGCGGAATATCGGATAAGTTTTCGCTTTTACCACTCCATTCCAAAAGATACAATCATCCTGATGCACATATTTCCGGCAGGTATATCCGGTCCTGGTTCTGTTATCATTATTATTCATATCAGATGCACTACCTCCGTAATAATAGTCGGTAACATAGTTTCTGGTACCTGCTGACAAACCGTCACGGTGGGAAGTTGTAGGCCAGATACAAGCATTGAAACCAATAGTCGCATAAAAACGCGGCTCACGACCATCATCACGATGAGCTCTGTTTCCGGAAAGAAGATAATCTGACGAGAATGTTTTATCTTGTCCCACTGCCTGCCATGATTTTTCCGCCTGAGTAGCTTCACTAAACGGTCTACCGTCAGCCATCCGGTATTCATCAATCATATCCAAAGTAACACTAAATGAAGATATTCCCCCCAATTTGGAAGGTGTCACAAGAATATAGTTTCCATTATTTTTTGAAAAATAGATGTATTCTTTAACCAACTCAGGCTGGTAAGTGCCATCAAACAGCGTCTTGTATGATTTATAGGGATCTATGCCTCCGGCTCCATCAGGGAAGTTGGCATCGGATACCGTCTCGGGAAGAGGCAATGTGCCTGTACCCTTTTCATTCACTATTTTAGGTACAGTATGAATGGCATACTTATTCATATCAATAATCCGCTTGAACGTGGCGGCAGCTTTTCCCCACTTAACCTTGTCTTCCGTCTGGGCAATGAAATTCCTGCCCTCTGAGTCTTTCCAATCGGAATAATAACTGTTACCATTGAAAAGGGGGCTGGCAGCATAGAGCTGCATACGAGCTTTGAACGCCAAAGCAGCACCCTTGGTAGGTATATACTGCAATGCATCTATACGACTTGGAGGCAGCAATTTAGCTGCTTCTTCAAAGTCGGCACAGATTTTCTCTACACACTCATCGTAAGTGGAACGCTCGAATGAAACTGACGCTACATCTTCGTCCGTATCGAAAGGACGGTCGGGAAGTACAACCACAGGCCCGTACAATCTTACCAAATAGAAATAGAAGTAAGCCCGCAGAAAATAAGCCCTTCCCTTGAAATCACGCATTTCCATCTCGGTAAGCTCCTGGTTTTTGGATATATTCTCCAATACGATGTTGGCCTTACGGATTCCTTTATAGCAATCGCCCCACGGATTAAACCATGTGTTCGTTTCTTTCACTTCATCATAAAGTATAGCATTTCCATTCGTTACAAACGGAACGATTGCTTCATCTGAGCCCAATCCACTGGGTAATGTAGAAGACCATCCCCAACCATTCATAAGTATTGATTCATCAGGAAGCAGTGCAGCCGCTCCATTGATATACTCTTCCGTTCTGGAGCGGGAAAGGAAAATGGAGTCCAGCGTGGTCTGATCGTACACATATTTGTCAATGTCCAAGTATTTTTCGCACGAACCGAACATAATGCTTGAGACCAAAATAACGGTTATTGCGGCTATTCTACCGAGAAAACCGAATTCTCTTTTATAATTTCCAAATTTTATCATAATTGTCAGGTTATATTAGAATGAAAGATTAAGCTGTAAAGTATACACTCGCTGGACAGGATAGACTGTTCCATTGTCTCCTGCTTGTGCGGGATCCAGCATCTTCTCTTTAGACCAAACTGCCAAATTGTCTCCAATCACACTAATTACTGCTTTCTGAAGACCAAACTTTTTCAGGAATTGGTTCTTGAGTGTATAAGAGACTTGCACATTCTTCAGACGCAAGTAACTACCATCAGACAACCAAAAAGAAGATGATTGACTATTATTACTGCTACCTCCATAATAAAGACGAGGGTACTTGGCGTTCGGATTCTCGGTGGCAGGGTCGCCTGAGATTTCACGTGAAATCCATCGGTTTGCCGGATTGGCAAAGTCTGTAATCACATTACCAGCTGTACTACCCGAGAATGGCTGATACATATTTCCACCTTTAAAATAGGTCACGCGGCTTACTCCCTCGAACAGGACACTTACATTAAAGTTCTTCCAGTTAAACTCTGTGGCAAATCCATACTGTATCTGAGGCACATAAGAATACTTCAAAGGTACAATATCATCCCAATTGACAATGCCATCACCATTGACATCCTTATACTTGATGTCACCAGGCAAGTAATTGCCAAAATCCTGACGAGGACTATTATCTATATCTGCCTGGTCTTTAAACAGGCCCAAAGCTATCAAGCCTCGGTTAATTCCACTTTGATATCCTACGGCTGATTGGTAATCGTATTTCTTAAGATCTTCCTCGAAATTGGTGATTTTGTTCATGGACTGTGTGTAGTTGGCACGTATAATCAGGTATTTGTCATTGTCACCCAAAGGCTGCGTATATGAGATATGTCCATCCATACCCCAGCTCTTCATTTCACCTACATTGGCCCAAGGTAATGACGGAAGTCCCATCTCTTCGGGTACACTCTGGCGTTGTTGATAAATACCTGAACGTATATCCTGGAAGAAATCGACTGTCATTTCAAAACGTTCGTGGAAGAAACGTGTATCAATACCGATGTCAGCTTTCTTGGCCTTTTCCCAGCGCAGGTTGCTGGAACCCACTTGCGTTTCGGTCAAACCGGAACCGTTATTCCAACTGCCGGAACCTGTGTGACCAATCAAAGTCAGATAGGGAAAACGTACCGAGTCATCCCAAGTGAGACGGTCATTACCTACTATACCATACGAAGCCCTGATTTTGAAATAATTGATAAAATTGTCCTTATTACGCCAGAAGCGATATTGCGTGGGAGCCCAACCTATAGAAACAGCGGGAAACCAACCAAATTTCTTACCTTTCTCAAAAGCCTCCGAACCGGTGTAACCCATATTAAATTCGGCCATATAAGTATCATCATACGAATAAGAGAAACGGCTTGAGTAACTATTATAACGTTTAGGGATAGCAGTCAGCAATTGATTATATTTCGATGCTTCATAATCGCTCCATTCGGCCTTCACCAAAGCACCTACCTTATGTACCTTATTAAATGTCTGGTCGTAATTCAGTCGGAAATCCCAATAAATTCTACGCTCAGTGTCATTCCAATTTGTATAATAGGGCTCCACTGCATCAGATATTTTCTCCAAATCGAGTGTTCCATCACGTTTATAACCATGAGCATAATAAATGGCCGGCATTTTTTCGCGAACTTGGGTTCTCGCACCTATCGAATTAATGTTGACCAATCCTGCAATACTCAGTCCGGGAGTTATCATCTTCAAATCCTGATTGAGCTGCATCGTGATTTTATTGTCATTGGAATAGAACTTACGATAACCCGTCATATTCAACAATACATACGGACTGATATTCGATTTATCAGTGCCATATCCAGGTGCCTGCCCTGTGGTGTACATCAACGGTACTGTCACCGGAGTCAGATTGGATTGTGCCTGCCACAATACCTTACTGTCGTTTCCATATCCCGGATAATTCTGAGTAACAATCACAGTCTCTTCATTCAGCGAGAGCGTAGTGGTGGGAGTGACATTCACATCCACATTGGCACGGAAATTAAACTTGTTGTAATTTACGTTCGTATTGTATTTGTTTACCCCTTTGTCTTGCTTAAAAATAGCATCTTTTGTCGTAAAACCAGCACTGATGTAATAACGAGCCACTTCACCACCTCCCGATGCACTCAGGAAGTATTGTTGGTTCCAGGTATAGTCTTTCAAGATAACATCCCGCCAATCCACATCCGGATGAAAATCAGGATCCATGTGATTTCTAAACAGTGCCAAATCCACATCCGTATAAACAGGAATACGTCCACGTGTCACGGCAGCTTCGTTGGCGAGTGCCGCATATTCCGCAGCACGTACATATTTGGGCATTTGAGGAGAATAAGAAATACCAGTATTTGCCTTCACCTGCAAATTCAGCTTTCCCGCCTTACCCTTCTTGGTACTTACCAATACTACACCGTTGGCACCACGCACACCATAAACCGCCGTAGAAGAGGCATCCTTCAAGATAGAGAAACTTTCGATGTCTTCGGGGTCGAGCGTATTCAAGTTACCTTCGATACCGTCAATCAATACCAAGGCACCCTGTCCGGCACCAAAGGTACTAATACCACGCACCCAGAACTCGGAGAAATCCTTACCCGGCTCTCCACTACGTGTAACGGAAATGATGCCCGGAACACGTCCGCCCAACATGTTGCTTATGGAAGTGGCAGGAGTTTTCAACGTAGCCACCTCAACTCCAGTAATGGCACCTGTCACATTAATCTTCTTCTGTACCTTACCCGATGCCGTAATCACAACCTCGTCCATTACATTCGAACTCTCCTTCAACACCACGCGCATGCGCTCGTCACTCTTGTTCATCTTTATCTCCTGAGGATCATACCCCACATAGGATATGACCAACGTATGCCCGGCTTTGATACCCCCTATCTTGAAACGACCGTCAATATCCGTAATGGCACCCATAGAAGGAACTTCCTTTACAGAAATCGATACTCCGATTAAGAGTTCGCCTTTCTCGTCCATAACCGAACCCGAAGCTACCACAGTCTGTTGCGCATAGGCCAAATTCATAGAACTTACCCATGCCATAAGAAACAGTAATATATGTTTAATCTTCATCTTGATTCATTTTATATGATTTCTACTTTTATTCAATTGTCATTTTCCGGATTGCCTTTGAAGATTCTTCACCAATGAAGAAGTTCTCTTCCGAATCCAAAGCAATACACAATGGATTATCAAACAATGCATCCGTAGGGAATCCGTTAAGTCTTCCTGACCGATCGGGAGCTCCCGCTACCAAAGAAACAAGCCTTCCTTTGATTTTCACAATGCAATGGCTATTTTTGCAACATACATAGAGTTCACCGTTACTATTCACCGCCATTCCGCAAGGTTCTTTCAATACGGCATCGGTCAATCTATCTCCAAAAGCTGTAGCCAACCATCCCGGTTGGAAGCCGGCATAGCGTTCCACTTGCCATGCGCCCGAAGTATCTTTCCATATCTTCACAATGCCATTACTCTCAGGATAAGAAGCGAAAAAACACTTATCGTATTTACTATAAGTCAGATAATGCCTCCACTGGCTGGTATTCACTCCATCAAAAGCCGGGTAATCTGATGTAGCAAATAACTTTGTATAACCTTTATCTTCCAAATCTATTTCATAAAGACCATCACCGGACATTGCATACAAATAGCGGTCATCTTCGGCATAAGCCAATGCCCCCTGGCAATCGCCTTGGAAAGGTATTGTGAGACCAAGAGAGTTTAAAATCCATCCATCCGCACGGGTAGCTGTGTATAAAGCACCTCCACTACGGGGCATGATGCTCACTTTTTCTCTTGAACTATCAACTGCAACAGCACCCATATAACCAATATTAATCAGACGAATCACCGTATTATCCTCTAATGACACAAAATAGGTACGGTCGCCCCATCCTCCTCCAACGAAAATGAAATTATCACTCTTTTGTCCTGCAACAGCTACAATTCCTGTACACTCATTCATTCGGAATTCTTCTATTTTACTGTCATCTGACGATGTCCATCCGTCTTCACCAAATTTTCCCAATATTGTTTTCACAGATTGAGTTTGATAATACTTAAACTTCACATTGTCAGAGGTGTACCTTTTACCTTCCACTTCCAATGTTATCTCGTTATAGCCGGGCAACTGCTTGGGGATAAGCCCATACAATTCATTTCCGTTGTTGTTTACTATAACCGCTTCCTTGTCGGCAAAGAAAACTTTGACTTTTCCGGTCGTGTCAACCGGAAAGTTTCCTTTGATAATAAAAGAATCGTTGATTCTTCCCCAGTCGGGTGACATGGATTTTAACTCAATAGGCTTGCTCGAATCATAATAGTTGCCTATTTCAGGCCATTTCTCAATTACTTCTTCGCCATTGCAACTTGCGAACAAAATACTTTAGAAAAGAAAAACCAAATAAAGCTTATTGTTTTTCATAATATATAAGTAATGGGGTTCTATGTTTTTCATTACTAATAGTAGTCATTGGTACCAGCCCCCCTTTAAATACCAAAGCTACGTAAAACTCATTGCAGATTACCGAAAGTGATATGTATCGCTACGGTTATCTCTGATTTTACAATCTTTACATAAATAGCTGACTTAACCGTCATCATCATACATACATTTCATAGTTTTTAATTATTTAAGATTAATATAAAAAGGCAATTCATTTTTTAATTCTGAATCGGCAAGACAACTGCTGAGTCGCATTATTAATTCAAACTGATTGCCTGAGCCGATTCGTTATTTTTGAGTGGAATTACCCGGTAATAGTACTTTAGAGTAATAGGGCTTGTTCCTAATGATCGCGGAAATTCCATTTGGAATTGTCGCTATTCATATCGAATTCGCCGAGAGAAGGAGTGCTGTCACCTACGGATACCAGAACCAATTCCTTGTCAGTTCCCGGCACTTCTTTGGGCATGATCCGGTAGGTGCCGTCTGTCAACTGGTCGATTCGCCACAGTTGTTCGGGGGATCCCGTGAACTCAGGAACTGTCACGACTTCCGCATCTGCCGTGGCGGCCAGTGCGCGATTGGTTCCTTCAATCACAATCTTGTAATAAGGGCCACCCAGATATCCGCCTCCATCGGGTACGGCAGTAATGGTCCACTTCTGATGAGGACGGAACATATAATCACCGATTCTTACGTTGATTTTTCCTTGTGGCCAAGTCCCGATCACATCTTCCAATGTCTGCGATTTCAAAGGTACGACGGGCGTGTCATCTTTTTCCCAGAAGCGGTGTCTGGTATATTCCATACGTACAAAATCAACGGCAAGTTCAAGGGCATACCCTCTACGTTCGGATTCAATCTCATACGTTCCCTCTTTGAAGACCTCGCCGGCAACGGGCCAGCCGTTCTTCCATAAAAGCGGGCGTATGCCCAGCACACTGCGGCCACCCCGGTCGAAATCGGCTTCAAAGTGGCATGACATCTTCTCTACTCCGTCGGCTACTTTGAAAAGCCCGAAGTGTCCCGGACCGGTTTGGCGGTTACCTGCGGCAATCACCATCTTGCCACCGCCTTCCAGCATTTTTCTTCCCATATTATCGACATACGGCCCCGTCACTTTGCGCGAACGGCCGACGACAATATTGTAGGTGGAGTTCGGGCCATCGCAGCAAGTGCCGTGTGTTCCCAGAAGATAATACCAGCCGTCACGATAGATCAGGTCGGTTGCTTCACAGTCAATGGCAATGTCGATTTCTTTGTTGCCTTCCATCCGTTTGCCGGTTGCGGGGTCGAGTTCTACAAGCCTGATAAAGCCGAAATACGTGCCGTAAGACAACCACAAGCGTCCGTCTGTTGGGTCGAGCAGAAGTCCGGCATCAATGGCATCGCAATCTTCATCATTCACTGAAGAGGCCACTTCTATAGGCTCCGTATATTTAAAATCCGGGGAATTGGGGTCTAAGGTTTTATTCCACATGGTTAATACTTTACCGCTGTGTCCTCCACCGAGTCCTCCTCCTGTGGCACTGTAAGCAATCAGGTAGCGGTCACCGATTTTCACGGCATCGGGCGCGGCGCCTCCGCCGGGTCTTACTCCGCCATCGTTCCATGTCCAGCCGTCTTCAGATATCAATCCGCCTCCACCTGTGCCGAAAGTATAATATTTACCATCGCACTCCATGATAGTGGACGGGTCGTGGATGTATGGAGTGCCGATTTGTGCAATTGCTTTTTCAGATGTCAATACAAACATCAGGGCTGCCGTGCCCAGAAGTATAGCTTTTGTTTTCATGATCATTTATAGCTGATAGTAATGTTGTTAACGGGTGTTCCATTCTCATTGAGGAAGCGAACACAGAAATCACTCATTCCGGGACCGTTGATGATGGCTCCGCGAATGATGTTCTTGCCCTTCTTTAAAGTCAGCCGGCGCGAAAGGCAGTCATCCTTGACCATACGCCGGTCGCCCGAAAGAATAACAGCCTCCTCACCGTTCAGCCACCACATGGATGCGGAGTTGGAACCTACTGACATCCGGATGTTCTCCATGTCTTCGGGACATTCTATGACTGTGACTGCCCAGAACAGCACGCCGTACACTTGTTTCTTCAGGCCGGAGGCGAAACGGAAGAGCTTCACGTTGAACAGCTTGCTGTCGAGTGCGTGCCAGGTTAGCTTTTGTTTGCCTACTTTCACTTTATCCCCGTCTTTGGGCAGAACGGTGAATTGATTGGGGAAATACTCGGTTGCAAATGCTTTGCGAATGTAACTGTCGGTAAAGACCGTGTTGGAACGGTTGGGCTTGTCGATGGGTTCCAGCAACAGCCAGCGCTGGATAAAGCCCTCACTGTCGGGTGACATCGTATTCGTGGTTGCCGGAGAAAAGTAGTCTGACAACCGGGGGGACGCTTCATTCTTTTGAGCATAGCCATGTAAACCCATCATAGCTGCGATACAAGCCGCCAACAATGATTTTCGATGGAAGATATTCATCGTTATAGTCTGTTTTATTGATTATACATTATTTCGTTTTAAATAATAGAGGAACAAACTCTTTCAGACATCTGCGCCAGGTCAGGAACTCGTGGGCAGTGCCCGGAGACTCATAATAGATTGTATTGATTCCCGCAGCCTGCAAGCCGTCACTGAGGTTCTTGGTTCTTTCGGGATGTTCTTCCGAACCGATACCCAGGAAGAAGACGTGTACTTTGTCGTTGAATGCTTTACGGTTTTTGAATACCCCGCCGTACACGGTATCGAGTTGCTTCAGATCGATGCTGCCTGCTCCGCTGAATCCGCCGATATAGGCAAACTTATCCAAGTTGTTCAGGGTAGTGTTGAAAGTAAGAAGTCCGCCCCAGGAAAGTCCAGCCATGGCACGGTTGTCCCTATCAGTCAGTGTTCGGAAATTGGATTCGATATGAGGAATGATTTCATTCACTAAGATAGCAGGAAATTCTGCACCGAATCTTTTTCTTGCACCGTCGGGAGTTTCACCCGGATTGGTCTTAAACACCTCGATATTGCCATTGTCCATGACTACGATCATTGGTTTGGCTTTACCTTCGGCAATCAGGTTATCCATAATGAAATTCATCTTGCCCTGGTTTGCCCAACTCGTTTCGTTTTCTCCCATACCGTGTTGCAGGTAGAGCACCGGATACTTCTTGGTAGGGTTCTTGTCATATTCCGCCGGAGTATAGACGATACATCTGCGCCATTCTTTGCGGATATCAGAGTAGTACCAGCTTTGGCTGATCAGCCCGTGAGGCACGTTCTTGATGGAATAGTAGTCCACACCTTTCTCCGGGATTTCAATACCGCTTACCCATTTGCCCATACCGAAGAACGGTTTGCCATTGGGATCGGCGGCACTTACTCCGTCTATTATAACCTGATAGTAGTGGAAGCCTATTACTTCAGGTTCTTTTGATACGAGCGACCAATATCCGTCTGCCTCTTTGGTCATTTCACCTCGGAAACTGATTTCTACTTTCTGGGCGTTGGGAGCGTGTATCCTGAAGTGCACACGTCTGTCCTCACCTATGCGGGGATAATCAGCCCCATTGATGTTATGCTCATTGGGAGTGGTTCCTGCCGGAAAATCTTGTTGCTGGGCATTCATTGTGAATGGGAACACTAACAAAGAAGAAAAAATAAGTTTCAATACATTTTTCATAAGCATTAGAATAAATTATATATAAAATTAATGATTCAGTGAATTTGTCTATTCAGTGGATGTTGAGCGTAAAATTACTATGCTAATGTTTTGTGCTGGATTACTATTTTGCTTTCGGGGAGGATTTTTTTAGGAGGATAAGATTAATCCACCGGATAGAAAGAAAAATCCCCTTCCTGATATTGAATAGGAAGGGGATTATAACCCGTTTTTTGCCTTATGTGGAAGGAATTTGGACTCGTAGTCAAGAAAATACATTTTCTGTTAAGTGGCACAAAAGTTTCTTACCTGTGGCACAAAAGTTTCTCGCCTATGAAACAAACGTTTCTTACCTGTGAAACAAAAGTGCCTCACCTGTGAAACAAAGTCACCTTAACTGTATGCCTTACTCTTGCGATGTCTCCAGCATATTAATCAGTTGTACCCGCTGGATAGAGAAACTATTGCTTTCTTTCTGTACATACTTCAATAATTCAAGCCCATCCTGATGAAGCTTGGATTTCCGCAGCAAGTCGTCGGCTTCCATATCATCAGATATCTTCAGCATAGTCATGGCGGCAAGTTCTATTTTTCCCATTTCGTTGGGATCGCCTTTATACCGGTCTACCAGTTCTTGCGTATCCATACTTAACAGCTCATCGGTAGGGAAACCTAATATCTGCCGGGTCAGACCGTCATATTCAGTCCATTCATTCCAGCGATACTTCTTTTTCTTGAGCAGGGCGTTCACAATCAAAGAAATGATCTCTTGAATCATTCGTATCAGGTAATCTTGTTTAATCATAATTATCTATGTTTTTAATAGGTAATGGTAAATCCGGTTAATTGTTTCTCGGAGCTTTGACAATTCCGGCTTTTTATAAAGCAGTACTTTGTGCTCACAAAATTAGTGATATTTTTAAGATATCGCTGAAAATCCATACCTTTGTGCGCATTAATAATATAAGGTATAGCAATTTCCATGAATAAGATAACTTCCGTATGCGTATATTGTGCTTCGAGCACCAAGATTGATTCCGCTTATTTTGAAGCAGCCCGCGAATTGGGTACTTTGTTGGGACAGCGCCACATCCGTCTGATAAATGGCGCGGGAGGCATCGGACTGATGAGTGCTACCGCTGATGCAGTGCTGGCGGCAGGCGGAGAGGTGACCGGTGTTATTCCTCATTTTATGGTGGAACAAGGCTGGCAACACAAGGGGCTTACGGAGATGATAGAAGTGGAAAACATGCACCAGCGCAAGCAAAAAATGGCGGATCTGAGCGATGCTGTCATCGCATTGCCCGGTGGATGCGGCACTTTGGAAGAATTACTGGAAATTATCACTTGGAAACAACTGGGTCTCTACCTGAATCCTATTGTCATCTTAAACACTAACGGCTTTTTCGATCCCCTCCTGGCTATGTTGCAGCGTGCTATGGACGAAAACTTTATGAGACAGCAGCATGGTGCCATCTGGCACGTAGCAAGCACTCCGCAGGAAGCCGTCGAACTGATTCATACCATACCTGTCTGGGATAGTTCCATACGTAAGTTTGCGGCAATATGATCGGGCTCCTGTTGACATGGATAGCGGGCTTTGAGGGAATACCCATTCCTTATTCTCCTAAATTGGACGATGGGATCACAGTGCTCCTGTTGTGCTGCTTTTTCATGTCAGCCTATGTATTGTCCCGCAGTCGCAAGTTCCTGGTGCAGTTGGTGAAGGACTTCCTTCTCAATCGTGAACGAACCAGCATCTTTGCCGCTACCACCGCTACGGATATGCGCTATATGCTGTTGTTGATTCTACAGACTTGTGTGTTGGCTTCCGTCTGTACTTTCAACTATTTTGTTGATGTCAGGCCGGAGTTGGGCGAACGCGTCTCTCCTTACGTTTTGCTCGGGGCATATCTCGCACTGGCTTTGCTTTATCTTTTCTGGAAGTGGGTGACTTACTCCTTTCTGGGCTGGATTTTTTTTGACGCGAGTCGTACCGGTCTTTGGATGGAGTCCTATTCTACTCTACTTTACTATCTTGGATTTACCCTTTTCCCGTTTGCTTTGTTCCTTGTTTACTTCGATTTAAGTCTTCAGGCAACTGTGATAATCGGTTTATTTTTGGTCTTTTTTACTAAAATATTGATGTTATATAAGTGGATAAAGCTTTTTTGTAGCAATTTATATGGCATTTTGCTTTTAAT
>ENA-UEQO01003150-UEQO01003150.1-human-gut-metagenome-genome-assembly--contig:-NODE-3150-length-13332-cov-4.063900_pt1 | contig 13332 bp, 10 predicted proteins | sample MGYA00242938_ERZ507940 | MGnify/ENA primary metagenome ERZ507940 (study PRJEB26167, sample SAMN06115517) | human gut metagenome | host: Homo sapiens | place: China:Chongqing | collected 2014-12-03... | reverse complement strand
TATGTATACATATACTCCTCCTTTATTAGATACTACCTTAACTTTATATATTATTATATTATATTGATTTCTTTTTTACAATTTGTAATTTATAACCTAAAGCCTCAAGTATATGACTAAATGTGCGTATTGTTGGAATACTTTTCTTTTTCTCAATTCTGGAAATATCCTGCTGTTTGTTTCCTGTTAATGCAGCTAATTCTTTTTGCGTAATATTTTCCTCTTACTTTACTAGAGCAAAACATAAATGTTTTATTGTCAAATACAAAATTATATATTTTTATTCAATAATCATATCTGTACTTATTACACATTCATCTTCTCCCTTATAATTAAATGTCAGTTTAATACCACCTGACATTATCAAACTTCTTTACATTGAACATTTTAATATAATCAGATAAGTCTTATTATAGTCGCAAGTTAATTAAGTTACTGCTATGTAATATATTTGTAGTGCTGGCAGAGCATTTTAACAATTTAACAAAAAGCATTTAAATATAAAGAAATGAGGTTACTAATTATGACAACTACTTCTCAGTATGAATTAAACAAAGGACTTGCACAAATGTTAAAGGGCGGAGTTATTATGGATGTAACAACTCCTGAACAGGCTAAGATTGCTGAGGCGGCTGGTGCCTGTGCTGTTATGGCACTTGAAAGAATACCTGCCGACATCAGAGCCGCTGGCGGTGTATCACGTATGAGTGACCCTAAGATGATTAAAGGAATTCAGGAAGCTGTAAGTATCCCTGTTATGGCTAAGTGCCGTATCGGTCATTTTGTTGAAGCCCAGATTTTACAGGCTATTGAGATTGATTATATTGATGAATCAGAAGTACTTTCTCCTGCTGATGACATTTATCATATTGATAAGACACAGTTCAATGTACCATTTGTATGCGGTGCAAGGGACTTAGGCGAAGCTTTAAGAAGAATTAACGAAGGGGCTTCTATGATTAGAACTAAGGGTGAACCAGGTACTGGTGATGTTGTTCAGGCTGTACGCCATATGAGAAAAATGAATTCTGAAATCCGCAAGATTACATCTATGCAGAAAGATGAACTCTTTGAGGAAGCTAAGCAGTTACAGGTTCCTTACGACCTTGTACTTTATGTGCACGATAATGGAAAGCTTCCTGTTGTTAACTTTGCCGCTGGTGGTGTTGCAACCCCTGCTGATGCTGCTCTTATGATGCAGCTTGGTGCTGAGGGTGTGTTCGTAGGTTCTGGTATATTCAAGTCTGGCAATCCTGCAAAACGTGCTTCTGCTATCGTTCAGGCTGTTACTAACTATCAGGATGCAGCACTTATTGCCAAGTTATCAGAAGACCTTGGCGAAGCTATGGTAGGTATCAATCCTAGTGAAATACAGATAATTATGGAAGAACGTGGACGTTAATAATATAATCACACATAGAAATGAGGCTTACTATGAAGATAGGTGTACTTGCTGTCCAAGGTGCTTTTATTGAACACGAGCATATGATTGAAGAAATCGGACATACAGCAATAGAAATAAGACAACGGGATGATTTAGAGGGATTAGACGGTCTGATACTGCCTGGCGGTGAAAGTACTGTTCAGGGACAGTTACTTAACAAGCTTGATATGATGAAGGACATTAAGAATATGATTAGTAATGGTCTTCCAACACTTGCAACCTGTGCTGGACTTATACTTCTCTCTGAACATATAGCAGACGATGACACAGTCCATATAGGAACGCTTCCTGTCACCATTAAACGTAACGCTTACGGAAGACAGCTTTCAAGCTTTGTAACTAACGCTGATATTAAGCATATCGGCAATTATCCTATGACATTTATAAGAGCACCTTATATCGAAAATGTCAGCGATGGTGTTGAAGTGCTTGCAAGTGTTGATAATCATATCGTTGCCGCTAAATACAATAATCAGATTGGACTTTCTTTCCACCCTGAATTAACAGGCGACACACGCATACACGAATATTTCTTATCAACTATAAAATAGCTCTATTCAAAAATAAAAATCAGGACAATGCAGCAGAATACGCCACGCTGTATTGTCCTGATTTCATTATGCTTATATAGCGTTGAAATGTTATTTATATACGATGAATAGTAAAATTATAATTTACACTCTGACCTTTATGCCTTTTGTGTCTCTATGTGCCATTTTCATCTTAGCAAAGTCTATCTTCTTTCCTTTATATTCCATCGTGAATTCCATTCCGTCATCCATAATGAATATATCTTCTATATAATCGTCTTTGCCAAGCTTAATACCTCTGACACCTACTGCACTCTTCTTCTTAACTGGTATTTCAGAAAGAGGGAACTTTAAGAACACACCATTAGCTGTCTGTACAATTACATTTTTATTACTTACAATTTCTTCAACTTCACTTCTGCTGCCATCAAGATTAAACTTAGAAAGCGTTTCAACCTGAACGTCAGCCTTTTCAATGCTTACTATCTTGTCATCATCCTGAAGCTTTGTCGAAGCTACCGTTCTCTTGGCTACATCAAATTCTGCCGTGTCAACTATCTTCATCATGCCCTGACTTGTAACAAAGAGCAGCTTCTGATTTTTGATAGTTTCATATGCACACAGGTATATAATAAGCTCACCGCTGCTGTCATAATTTCCAAGATTATCTATTGGAGTACCTTTGTCCCTGAACTTAGTGAGGAAAGGAATATCCTTTACTTTAATCTGGTGAAGCTGTCCGTTATCCGTAAATATACATATTTTATCAGTATTCATACAGGTAAATACATACTTAAAATCGTTGTAGATAGCTTCCTTATTACGTTCATAAGAAGCTGTATCTATAGTCTTTGCATAGCCAAATCTATCCATAATAAATACAACTTCCTGTGCTGGAACTTCTTTTTCAACAAATACTGCAACCTTTGCATCAGTTATTACGGTCTTTCGTTCAACACCATATTCCTTCTTAATTCTTACAAGGTCGTCCTTTATTACTTTTGCCATAGCCTTCTTACTGCCAAGTATCTTTTCATACTTTGCAATCTTTGAAAGACATTCGTCATATTCCTTCTGGAGCGCAAGTATCTCAAGACCTATAAGCTTGTACAGGCGCATTTCAAGTATGGCTGAAGCCTGCTTTTCTGTAAAATCAAGCTTAGCCGCCTGATTCTTAGAAGCTTCTGACTTGAATTTGATATTATCAACATTACCATTAATAAGGCAGTCTTTTGCCATTTTAAGATTAGAGCTTCCACGAAGAATTTCTATTATAAGATCGATTATATCGCAGGCTCTTATAAGTCCTTCTTTAATCTCCTTATTGGCAAGCTCCTTATTAAGAAGTGTTGTGTATTTTCTTGTATTTATCTCGTACTGGAAGTCAATATGATGCTTTATTATCTGGCGTAACCCAAGAGTTTCCGGTCGGCCGTCAACTATAGCAAGCATATTTACACCAAATGTATCTTCAAGCTTAGTCTTCTTATATAAAAGGTTCTTAAGATTTTCAATATCTGTGTTCTTCTTTAATTCAAGAACTATTCTTATACCTTCTTTTGATGACTCATTTGACACATCAACAATATCAGTTGTCTTCTTGGTTTCAACCAAATCCACTATATCTGATATGAACTTTCCAATATTAGCACCTATCATTGTATAAGGAATTTCTGTTATTACAAGCCTGTCCTTCTCGCCTTTTCTTGCCGCTGGCTCATATACAACCTTTCCTCTTAACTTTATCTTTCCTGTACCAGTCTCATATATGCCTGCAAGCTCTGACTTATTAATAACAAGTCCACCTGTAGGAAAGTCAGGTCCGGGTATATACTGCATAAGCTCAGTTGTAGTTATATCTTCATTATCCATATATGCGCATACTGCATCGACAACTTCTGAAAGATTATGTGTTGGAATATTAGTTGTCATACCAACTGCGATACCGTCAGCACCATTTACCAACAGATTAGGTATTCTTACCGGAAGAACTGCTGGTTCTTTCTCTGTTTCATCAAAGTTAGGCACAAAATCAACTACATCTTTATCCAAGTCTGATAAATATACATCCTGTGTGAACTTCTTAAGCTTGGCTTCTGTATATCGCATAGCCGCAGCACCGTCACCTTCTATAGAACCAAAATTGCCGTGACCGTCAACAAGTGCCATTCCCTTTTTAAAATCCTGTGAAAGCACAACAAGTGTTTCATATATAGAACTGTCGCCGTGTGGATGATATTTACCCATTGCATCACCTACGATACGTGCTGACTTTCTATGAGGTTTATCATAATTTAAACCAAGCTGATCCATAGCATACAGCACTCTTCTTTGTACTGGCTTAAGTCCATCCCTTACATCCGGAAGTGCTCTTGCTGTTATAACACTCATTGAGTAATCTATATAGGACTTCTGCATCAGCTCAGAATATTCAGTTTTAATAATATTCTCTGCCATTATTATCTCCGTATAATACTTTTATTAATATATCTTTTTATCAACCTGTTAATACACATAAAAATATTTTATTTTATGCATCAATCTCCGCTTCATTAGCGTGTGCATGTATAAATGCTCTTCTTGGTGGCACATCACTTCCCATAAGCATAGAAGTAACCTCTGTTGCCATTCTTGCATCCTCTATCTCTACCTGCTTTAATATTCTTGTCTCTGGATTAAGTGTAGTTTCCCATAACTGTTCAGGGTCCATCTCGCCAAGCCCCTTATATCTTTGCAGAGTAAATGTTCCACTTGCGTGAAGCTCTTTATACCTTTCCAGTGCTTTATCATCATAAAGATACTGTACTGTCCTGCTCTTATCTACCTTCGTCTTAGTTCCTTCTGCCTTCTTAGAAACTTTATCTGCCTTAGGTACTTTCTTAAGTTCAGCCCTGTAAAGCGGTGGTGTAGCTATATACACATGTCCCTGATTAATAAGTTCAGGCATAAATCTATAGAAAAATGTAAGCAGAAGTGTATCAATATGTGCACCATCAACATCGGCATCTGTCATAATGATAATCTTATCGTATCTTAACTTGCTTATATCAAAATCATTGCCGTAACCTTCAAGGAAGCCACAGCCAAATGAGTTAATCATAGTCTTAATCTCGGCATTAGCAAGCACCTTATCAATAGAAGCCTTCTCTACATTAAGTATCTTACCTCTTATTGGAAGTATAGCCTGAGTACGTCTGTTTCTTGCTGTCTTGGCTGAACCACCCGCAGAATCTCCCTCGACTATAAACACCTCACATTCCTCTGACTTCTTGCTCTCACAGTTAGCAAGCTTACCATTGGAATCTATTGAGAACTTAGACTTAGATAAAAGATTAGTCTTCGTTCTCTCCTCTGCCTTTCTTATCTTTGCAGACTTTTCGGCACAGGCTATTACTGACTTTAACTGTTCAAGATTTCTATCAAAATATAACTGTACCTCATCACTTGTAACCGCACTTACAACTGTTCCCGCATCCGGATTATCAAGCTTAGTCTTAGTCTGGCCTTCAAATCTTGGTGCAGGGTGCTTGATAGCCACAATTGCTGTCATACCATTTCTTACATCAAGACCGGTAAAGTTATTATCCTTTTCTTTAAGAACACCTAACTCCCTTGCATACTGATTAATAATCATAGTGAACTTAGACTTAAATCCTGTAATATGAGTTCCCCCCTCCTGAGTGTATATGTTATTACAAAAACCAAGAATATTTTCCTCAAACTCATTAACATACTGGAAAGCACACTCTACCTCTATGCCGTCTTCACTCTTCTTAAAATAGATAATATCCGTCACAGCTTCCTTGCCATTGTTAAGTTCCTTTACATATGCCTTGATACCATCTGGTTCTGAATATGTAATCTTTTCCTCGCTTCCACTTCTCTTATCCTCAAAATGTATTGTAAGTCCCGGATTAAGATAAGTTGTCTCGTGCATTCTGCTCTTTATTGCATCTGACTTAAATCTTGTCTTTTCAAATATCTCACCATCAGGAAGAAATGTTACTTTAGTTCCTGTATCATTCTTTCTGCATGTTCCCACTTTTTCAAGTGGTGCTACTGCCTTTCCTCTTTCATAACGCTGCCTGTATACACCACCATCAACCTTTATCTCTACTTCAAGCCAAACTGAGAGTGCATTAACTACTGACGCACCTACACCGTGAAGTCCGCCTGATATCTTATACCCGCCATCACCGAACTTACCACCTGCGTGAAGCACTGTAAATACTACCTCAACTGCAGGTATGCCTGCCTTTGGATGAATTCCTATAGGAATACCTCGTCCATTATCTATAATAGTAGCAGTTCCATCATTATTAAGGGTTACTGTAATCTCGCTACAGTAACCCGCAAGGTGTTCATCAACTGCATTATCAGCTATCTCATATATAAGGTGGTTAAGTCCTTTAGTTCCAACACTTCCTATATACATTCCTGGTCTTTTTCTTACAGCTTCAAGACCTTCAAGAATTGATATACTATTTGCATCATATTTTGCTGCCATTATATTCTACACTCCTGTACTACTCTAATTAATTGTTATTGAATTAAATAAATCCTCAAATCTTACATTAAAAGATGGTGCAGAAGAAACTTTTAACTTATTCCATTCATCTTTGTTAATTTCAACATACTTTGAAGACTCATATTGTTCAAATTTATCATTAAATGCCTCTAACTTCTTCTTTTCAAGCATTGATGACTTATTAACTTCTGTCTTCGCTTTATCATTATCTGACGTACATCTTATTATATAAAATCTTCCGTCAGCTTCTACGATTCCGCTTGTCTGGCCTGTTGAAAGTGAATAAGCTGTATCTTCAAATGCTTTAGCCATCTCGCCTCTTCTAAGTTCATATTCATATTCGCCGTCAGCATTATATTTCTTGGCAATTGCAAAGAATGAATTGCCCTCATTTAATTCTGCATAAGCTTTGTCAATTTCTTCCTTTGAGTCTGTTACAATATATTGTATATTTATTACTCTTGCATCATCTGAACTCACTTCAATATCCATAAGTGAAGTTACATCATTGTAAAGCTTTGAAGCGATTGCAAATTCAGTAAACATCTGATTAACCTTATCCTCTGTGATATCATACTGGCTCTTCTGTTCTTCTGTAAGACCATCAAAATACTGTTCTGCTGCCTTAGCTGTTTCATTCTTTTCTTCTCTTCCAAGAACTACTCCTCTTTCTTTAGCCATAGAATTCATACATCTTACTCTTATAAGCTTTACTCTTATCTGTTCTTTTATATATTCCTCAAACGGCTGTCCGTCAATATCTTCTGTCCATATACTGCTTCCAAACATATCTTCATATTGTTTCTTAGCATCTGACATTAATACTTCTGCCTCAAATGTATAAGTCTTCTGTCCATCAACCTTCATAACAACAGATTTTCCCATACCAGTTGAAATATATAATAAATTACCATTAAAGAACTTCATAAATACTAATACCGCAGCCACAGCTACAATAATGATAAGTGCTGTTATTAATCTTTTCTTATTTCTTTTCATAACTTCTCCATTCTGGTTATTTGTGATAAGGTTCATTCTTCATAATTCTGTAGCTTCTATATATCTGTTCAAGAAGAATTACTCTCATAAGCTGATGTGGAAATGTCATAGGCGAAAAACTAAGCTTGAAATCAGCCCTGTCAAGAACCCTTTTATCAAGCCCTAATGAACCTCCTATAACAAAGACAATATCACTCTTTCCTGATATTCCAAGATTATCTATTTTCTGTGATAACTGTACAGAATCAAGCATTTTACCATCAATTGCCAGAGCTATCACATATGCTTCATCTTTTATGCACGAAAGAAGTCTTTCTCCCTCTTTAGCCTTTATTATATCATTAACAGTATCACTTGCATTATCAGGTGTCTTCTCATCTGCCACCTCTTTTACCTCAAGCTTGCAGTATCTTGACAACCTTTTACTGTACTCATCTATTGCCTGACAATAGAACTTTTCCTTTACTTTGCCTACACAGCATATTGTTATTCTCATATCAGCCCAACTATGCCTCTACGAAGAAATATCCGCCGTTATTATCAAGCTTGAACACTTCAAGCTGTTCCTCAAGCTCTGCATCAGAAAGTTCTGATACATCCATTCCCTCATCGTCCATAATCTGTCTTAATTCTTTAATATTACTGCAATACTGTGCAAAGCATTCCTCAAGAAAATCTTCTGCCTCCTCTAAATCATATACAACCGGCTCATCAAAAAGCTTCTTCTGATCTCTTAAAAATACCTTTGCACATTCTTTCATATGTTTTTCCATAATAATACTCCTCATTTCTACAAACATTATCTTATATATTAAACTCTTTTCTTAGTGTACCTTCAACCCATTCAGTTGTGTCATATGCATATTTCTTGATATCCTCACATGCTGTATCCATAACATACGCATATTTTACTGACTTAAGCATATCAATATCATTATAATTGTCGCCAAATGCCATACATTCATCTTCTGACAATCCAAAGTACTGCTGAAGCTGATGCATTGCTTTTCCTTTGGTAACGCTGCTCTCCATAAAATCAAGATATAAATCTCCTGAAACTGTAATCGAAGCTTTGCCATTCCATTTGCTAAAGAAATGCTTCTTGGAATTATCAATTCCGCTTAAATCACATACCGCAATCTTTAATATATCTTCATCTACATCTGTGAATTTATCTATAAGTGTAGTCTTGTAATTAACAACCTTGGTCATTCTATAATGATATTCTTCTGTCTTAGGCTTGATATATGCTGTATGCTGGCCTGATATAAGCACCTCGCAATCAGGCTGTTCATATACATCTTCTATTATCTCAAGAGCAAGCTTTCTATCCATTGGTGTCTTGGCAATAACTTCACCCTTATATTCACATAATGCTCCATTCTCAGCAATGTATACAAGCTTATCGCTTACAGGCTCAAAGAGCCTTTTCAGGCTTACTATCTGCCTTCCGCTGGCAGGTGCAAAGTACATTCCTTTATTAACAAGTTGTTCAATCGCTTTAATTGTAGATGGTTCTACACTCTGGGCACCTTTTCTTAGTATTGTACCATCAAGATCACTTGCAATTAATTTAACCATAACTTTAACTCCTGATATACCCTTGCAACCGGAAGTCCGACAACATTATTATAGTCACCATCTATCTTTCCAATAAATGCTGCAAATTTCCCCTGAATTCCGTAAGCACCCGCTTTATCCATTGGCTCACCTGTACTTATATATTCTCTTATCTCATTATCACTAATATCATTGCAGTATACATCTGTCTTTTCTGCAAAATTACTTATAACATTATCATTCTTGATAAGTGTAACGCCTGTATACACCTGATGACAATCACCAGCCAGTTCCTTAAGTATATCAAAAGCATTACCCGTATCCTTAGGCTTTGTAAGAATATGTCCTTTATGGCTTACGATTGTGTCTGCACCTATAACTACAACATCTTCATTCCTGTAATCATCATCATCTTTTACCATATCCCATACAGCCTGTGCCTTAATCCTTGATAGATATTTCACATATTCATCCGGCTGTGTGATTAAAGTTGTCTCATCAACATCACTCGTAATTATATCAAATTCTATTCCTATCTGTTCCAGCAGTTCTTTTCTTCTTGGTGAACCAGATGCAAGAATAATCTTACTCATATATTCATTCCTTTCAGAATTAATTCATTAACTATAAGATTATAACAGCTGGTAAGCCAAAAATCCAGTTATTACTAAAAAAGAATATGAACTAAAAAAGAATATGCAAAGCACATTTCCTAACCGAGCACGGCCGCTTGCGACAGACTACAGCTTCATATGAGTGCATATCACCAGCACATAGTTCCTTTTATGTAATAGTAAATTCCGATAAAATTATCCATTACATAAAAAGGCTTCCTTTCTAAACAGAAGGAAATATTACTATATCTCCTGTCTGTTTAAAGGAAGCACATAATTATATCTCTGCAAATATGTTCATATACGCAGATATAATATTTATACTGATATTATTCTCTACTCAGTCATACTTCTGTTCATTGCTGATTCTACCGCATCAATTGAAGCTCTTATAATATCGTGGTCGATACCTATGCCAAAGTATTCTTTACCATCATCCCCCTTAATTCCTACATATGCAATAGCACTTGAATCAGAACCCTGCTTTAATGAATGTTCCTCATAGCACATTACATCACAAGGCTTTCCAAAATGCTTTGAAAGTGCATTACTTACAGCATCAAGACGACCATTACCACCCGCTTCTACTACTGTTGTCTTTCCATCAGCCTCAATTGTAACTTCTGTCTGGATACCATCAATCTGCTTGAAATGGACTTCTGAAATCTTGAATACCGGTGTGAACTTCTTATAACGCCTCTCAAATATCTCAAGAACCTCATCTGCTGCAAGTTCCTTATGGTTAACATCCGATACATCTTTAACAGCATAACCAAGGTCTTCTCTCATAGCCTTTGGAATAATCATTCCATAATTATGCTCAAGAACATAAGCAACTCCGCCCTTACCTGACTGGCTGTTAATTCTGATTACGTCTGAGTCATATGTACGTCCAACATCTTCTGGATTAATTGGAAGATATGGAACTGTCCACTTAGATGGATCCTGTTCAATTCTATAGTGCATACCTTTAGATATGGCATCCTGATGTGAACCAGAGAATGCTGCAAATACAAGCTTACCACAATATGGGTGTCTGTCATCTATCTTCATCTGTGTAAGACGTTCAAACATCTCTGCAAGCTCTGGCATATTAGAAAAATCCAATTCCGGGTCAACGCCCTGTGCGTACATATTCATAGCAAGATTAACAATATCCACATTACCAGTTCTCTCACCATTGCCAAATAATGTACCTTCTATTCTGTCTGCACCTGCAAGCATACCAAGCTCTGCATCTGCAACGCCTGTTCCTCTGTCATTATGTGGATGAAGTGATACAACTACATTTTCTCGATTATGAAGATTCTTGCTCATATATTCAACCTGACTTGCAAATACATGTGGAAGTGACATCTCTACTGTAGCAGGAAGATTAATTATACACTTCTTATCAGGTGTTGGCTGCCATATATCTATAACTGCATTACACACTTCAAGTGCGTATTCTGGCTCTGTTCCTGTAAAGCTTTCAGGACTATATTCAAAAAGGAAATTACCGCCATCTGCTTCTGCAAGTTCTTTAAGAAGCTTAGCGCCCTCAATTGCAATCTGTTTGATTTCTTCTTTAGACTTTCTGAATACCTGCTCTCTTTGTGCAAGAGATGTCGAATTGTATACATGTACAATCGCTCTTGGTGCACCCTTTACAGCTTCAAAAGTCTTCTTAATAATATGCGGTCTTGCCTGTGTAAGCACCTGAATTGTAACATCATCAGGAATCATATTCTTCTCAATAAGTGTACGGCAAAGCTCATACTCTGTCTCTGATGCTGCCGGGAAACCAATCTCAATTTCCTTAAATCCAACCTTAATAAGCTTATTAAAGAATTCAAGCTTTTCATCAAGACTCATAGGCTCAACTAAAGCCTGATTACCATCTCTTAAATCCACTGAACACCATACTGGTGCTTTGTCAATATACTCCTTCTTTACCCAGTCGTTACACTCAACCGGTGGCATAAAATAACCTCTCTTATACTGTCTGTAATCAAACATTGCATTATCCTCCTGATATATTAATTATATTAGCATAATAAGTAAATTATACAAAAAAAATCTTTCATCTCCAAAGGCCTTAACCTCTAAGAGACGAAAGATATAATCTCACGCGTTACCACTCTTATTCGCAATTAATAATTGCGCTCTCACCGAATACGTGCATATTGCATTATATTCTGTCCACTATAACGGTTGGCTTCCGTCTACGTCTACTCTTATATCCTGCTGATATAATTTCGGGTAGCAGCTCCAAGGTGAGTTCAATAAGTTCCTTTCACTGTCTCGCACCTTCCGACAGTTCTCTGAAGCTGGTCCTTATCTAATATTCCTCTTCATTGCATTTACTTATTATCAATTATTGAAATGATAACGCATATAATTTAAAATGTCAATAGCATTTTCAATTATGTATTGCAATATTAAATGCAATATTAAATCAAATATTAAATCCAATTATGTATTACAATATTAAGTCCAGTTATATATTTGAGCTATGTATTAAAATCATTTGAAGTTCTTAAGAAAACTTATATCTTCCTCTGATACTTCACCATTAGAATATCTCGCTTTCTCATAGTCATCTGTTATTCTTCGTGCTTTTGCTTCATCATCAGTTATCAGTTTGCTCGTAATCTCTTCCGGCATCATATGCGAATCAACCTTTGCACCTGCCAACTTAGACTTTGTGACAACCTTTTTGGACTTGGCATATTTCTTATAAAGCTTTCTGTACCGTATATTGGCTTTATCTTTAGTATCCTTAACCTTAACACTTTTCTTTACTTTATATTCCTTTTCCTCGTCATTATTAATATATTCCACTTCATCTTTATCATTATCTAATGACTTTCTGAACCTGGAAGCATATCTGACTATTGTCACTATTATTAATATAATCACTCCGATTATAAGGAATATTGCAACCACCTCCATAAGAGCATTACCAGCCGCATTATTAACCACAACATCCATCTCATCCTCTACTGGTTCAGGGGAAGTTGTCGTTTCTTCTATATAATCGTCCATTACTGTATCATCATCTCCGCGGAGCATTAATAACAGTTTTAATATCCACTTAATAATTGCAAGCAATGCCATTCCAATCATAGAGAATATATTGCCATATCTTCCGTGATAGAATATAAGCATGCCAAATACCAGAAGCAGTCCGAACACAATCATTATAAGCACATTAATTCCCATAATTCTTCTGGCCGGGAATTCTGATTTACCTTCATTAAATACGAACACCTCATACAGCCTGCTTACCTGATTATATACGAACTGGCATAATACAAACATAACAAATAAAAATGCCTGTATTTCCATAAGCACAGAATTACCTTCAATACCTCCTAATATATAAAAGCCTATCATAAATATTCCATATGCTATATGAAGCTTCTCACTCGCATTAACAGCAATCAGCATATCATCCTTGCTCTTACCAGTTTCATCATATATATTTTCCTGAACCCGCTCATATTGCTTCTTGTTTACATATAGATTCTTTAACCTTATTGAGTGTCCAGATATTGCCGCTGCGCATATCACATAACCTGCAAACTCCAGATCGGTGTCCGCAATCTTCGCCGCTACACTCTGCTCGAATGCACTGCTGCCGTCGCTGCCGAGCGTCGTGGAAATCTTCGCGGA